>Ga0222665_1001198_pt1 | contig 12391 bp, 8 predicted proteins | sample AntAcemetagen653_FD_179853 | JGI IMG/M metagenome (GOLD analysis project Ga0222665, IMG submission 179853) | Saline water microbial communities from Ace Lake, Antarctica - #653 | ecosystem: Environmental > Aquatic > Non-marine Saline and Alkaline > Saline | place: Antarctica: Ace Lake | collected...
GGAAATCCACAAGTCCGGTTCTGTGAGGGGCATTGAAACTCCTCTAGGTAGTTTATTAATTTGGACTAAAGGAGGAGTCATATTATGTCTACTCGACAAAAAATGTTCCTTGCTATTATTGTATTTGTTCTTCCTTTGTCTGTTTTTGCAGCATGGGAATGTGAGACGGAAGCAGACTGCTCAAAAGGCATGAGGTGTCTTGACAGTCTTTGCAAAATTGATTCTGACAATTTTTCAAGTTATGCGGCAATAACTGTTACCGAGGGAGAGAATTCGCCGAATGATCTTGGTTCTAACAATATTTTTGTGCCTTATCCCGCTACTGATGTGGTTTTAGCTCAGTTAACTGTTGAAGCTGTTCATGGTGGCGCTGATGGAAAATATTATCTTTTTAAAGAACTTAATCTAAAAACAATAGTTTCAAGTACAAAGATAACCGCTTCTGATATAAAGCTTGTTTACGATGAAAATGGAAACGGGATCTTTGATTCAAATGAAAAAGTTGTTGCACTTGATGAGTCGGAGCTGAAAAACCGACCTAAACTGGTTTTTGATCAGAAAAGAGCATCTTATTTAATGAATAAACCTGAAAACTTTCTGGTGTTGGGAAGCTTTACGGTTGAAGTTGAGCTTGATCAGAAATGGGAATTTGGTACAGTTTTCAATCCTTTTGAAGGTGCTGAACCTCAAGCGGTTATAACCTGTGCCGGTGATGTCGTATTGGCATCTGTTCCAGCAAGTGTTGTGTTCCCGAGGTTCGTTTTTGAACCTGATACAGGTCATTTCCTGCTTTCTTCCGGAGAATTTTTTCCGACTGCTCCTCAATGGCCTGAAATGAACGCTGTTCACACAATAATGTATCTGAGAGCTAAGTCCCTGGATTCAGATAACGAGCTTAAAGCTTTAAATATACGACTTGATGGAACAGCAGTGTCTTATGGAAACGGTGTTAAGAGACTAACGGTCTATTCTGATGATAACAACGATGGGAAGGGCGACACAAAGTTGGTGGAAAAGGGTTTTGAAACATTAGCAAGTCAGGCGCTCCTAACTTTTCCTGCAGGTTCTATTGCTTTGAAGAAAGGAGAGGAGAAGTTTCTTGTTGTTGAAGCTGAACTTGAATTTTATAGCGGTCAGGTGACAAAGTTCTATATTTCCCAGAATGGAGATGTTCAGCTTGTATCGCCTGAAACTGTAATGGGCGTTACTGTCAGCACACAGGAGTTTAAATATAACTGTGATGAAACTGATGAAGGATGCAGATTGAATCCTGATGATATAGTGGAGACAGTCGATGAAGGTGGCTGCTCTGTTTTGTTAATCAAATAGACTTTATGGATTGACAAAAATAATTGTTCGTTTATTATAGATATAGTTGGTGAATTTGATACTTACAACATTTTTTTGAGGTCTACAATGCACAGAAAAATTTTAAAACTAATGACATTATTGTTTATTCCTGCATTTTTAATTGCAGGGACCCTGGGTCCTGATGTTTCAAAATATAGGGACGAAGAGCTTAAATGGGAAGATGGGGCTTATGGATATCATGTTATGTTCAAAACCCTTCTTGAGAATCTACAGGCAGACGGGAATAATCCTCAGGCTGATGCGTGTATTCCTGAATCAATGGGTAGCACATATACTCTGGATATTTCTCATATACCAGGTGATGCTTACGTTTCGAGAGCTTTTCTTATCTGGTCAGGAGCTGTTCCTATAGCGAATATAAACGATCCTACAGATAACGAAGTTACATTCAGTTATACTTCAGCAGATTCAGCTATTAGTGAAACTCAGGTAGTTAAAGGTAAGAAAGCTTATAAAATAACAGAAAGTGCTGATTTTGAATTCGATGCTTTCAGAGATCTTGACAATCCTAATCATAGTTACTTTACATACAGAGTTGATGTTACTGATTTTTTCAAGACTATTCATGACAAGGGTCGTGAGCTGGGTCTTGATTATGATGGATATTCTCTTTTTGGTAACTACACACTTTCTGATCTTACATGTGCCTCTGATTCAAGCTATGTCGGATCAACTGAAATGGTTTCAGGTTGGTCACTGGTTATGATATACACTTCAGCTGAAATAAGCCCTAAGAAAATATACTTTTATGACGGTTTTAAAGCTTACTGGCACGAAGAAAGTGAGATCAATGTTACAGGATTCGAATTTCCTACAGACCCTGAGGTAAGACTCACTCTTATTTCTCACGAAGGTGATCCTAACCTTGCTTCACTCGAAAACCCAAATGGTGGACCGGCAATTCCTGAAGGTCTTCAGGTGCAGGGCGATCAGGTTGGATGGCTTCTCATCAGTAATGAATGTAACCCTGAAGCTCAGAAAACTGATGGAATTAACACTCTTTTCTACACAGAGATATTCAACTCTATATCTTCTGTTTACGGTTGGGCTGATGTTGAACCGACATGTATCGGAGGAACTCCTCCTGTCTGGGATTTTGAGAATATTGAATACGCTATGGATGTTGATACTTTTGTAATGGATTCATCAACTGATGGAAGTTATGCTTCTCACTTTAATAAAGGTGGAAAACGTATAGGACTGAGAATAGGTGCCAATCAGGATCAGGCGATCACAAATATGATGGTTGTGTCTGTTGACACTAAAGCCCCTATGTTTGATATTCCCGGAAGAGAAGAGAAGGTTGCCTGTACTCCGGCAAACGAAGATGGAACATGGTGTGAGAAAGGCGAGCACACTTTTGCTATAAGGATTCAGAATTGGGGAGATGACATTACACCGGCGGTATTTGTAAAAGATACTATTCCTGTGGGCATGGAATATGTGCCCGGATCAACTGAGTATGCAACTGAGTTCGTAACTGAAGGTACAGAAAAGACAGCCAAGAAATGGACAAGAATTCCAGATCTGGGTGAAGGTGGATTTCCATTGGCATCAGGTTTTAAGGTTTCAGATACGATGGATTTCTGTGCCGCTGATGCGGATTATCTTTCCTGTGAGAATCTAGTGGTTGTAAGGTTTAGGGCAACGGTTTCGACAAAGACCAACAAGAATGCTGTAATAGAGAATGTTGCACAGATCGACACAACCGGTTTTCCGACATACAGAACAAACCTCGGTCTTCCTGTAAAACTTAAGAATACCCCGACCGGATGTGTTTCTTCTTCAGAAGATATTGATCTTTCACAGTGTGGAGGAGAAGGTGTTCCCGGTTGTGAGACAACTGAAGATTGTGGAAAATTCGAAATATGTGACCCAACTGAAAAAGTTTGTGTTCAGGATCCTGAAGTTGTTGAGTGTAAAGACAGTGTTGTGACCGCATCTATCGGTAAGAACTCTCCTGTCAGCGAAACAATTTTTATTGCTCCGCAGGAAGGACTTGTAATGGGACAGGTTGCACTTTCAGAGGAATCAGGCGGAACCTGTTACTTTACTATGACGCAGCTTGTTCTTAAAGTTAAAGTTAATGAAAACAATATTCAGCTTTCTAACTTCAAACTGGCACATGATGCAAACAAGAACGGATCTTATGATCCTGAAGCAAAAGTCGAAGACGATGAATATCCGGATTCGATAATTGCCTCAGCTGAGACGCTTAAGGATGGCTACGCTACTTTCACAATATCAGGAACAGCCGGAAGGTTTTTTGCAGATGAGATAAACAATCTTCTCCTTATTGTTGATGCAGGATACAAGGAAGGCGAAACTATCTCAAGAAGTGCAACGTTTATGCCAAGCATAGAAAAACAGGGAATACTTATCCGTGATGCTGGAACTGCAAAATTAAACGGTCTTCCTCTTGAATTCAGCACATTCCAGTTTGGACCTGAAGATACGTTTATTGTTACAAAGGGAGGTAACGATCCTGCAGTGCCTGAGAAAAAAGACATGAACGGAACGAAGGATGTTCTCCAGCTTAAGGTTGAATCAAAGACTACAGGAGATAAGATAACCAGTCTTAAAGTTAAGATCAGCAAAGCAGATATGGCTAAGTTTGGAGCAGGCCTTACAAATATTTCAATCTGGGAAGATACCAATAACGATGGAACGGGTGATACAGAGATAGCAAAAGTTGCAACAACTGATTCAGCTCAAATGCATAACTTTAAGGATCTTTCTTTCACTGCTCCTGCAGATCAGCCGAAGTATCTTACCATTAGAGCCAATATCAGTCTCAATGATGGAGAATATTTCCAGCTTGAGGTTGCCGGAGTTGGTGTTGAAAGTGACAGAGATGTTCTTGGACTGCCTGTAAATTCAAAGGAATATCGTTATGCCTGCGATCCTCTGTACGAAGATTGTGGCGGAGATGACGGATGTGCACTGACAGCTGTTCCATCTGATAGTGGTAATGGATTTTCTTGGCTTGTTTTCTCTGTTCTTGTTGCAGCTGCAGCATTTTTTGTTGAAAACAGTCGTAAAAGATCCAACTAAGATTGATTTCCTTTTGACATAATATCTATCTTTAATTATGATAAATTCTAGTCGGGCTTGTTACTATAATAAATGGTGATAATATTTTTTTGGAGTGTGTTATGAAGAAAAAACTTTTTGTTGTTTTAGTTATGTTGTTTTTTATGCCTATTTATGCCCAGTATACAGGACAGGTTATGGGTCCCAATGTCTCTCAGCTTGATGGCAAGGAGCTTAAATGGGAGGCTGGCAGCTTTGATCATTTTGTTATGTTTAAGTCTCTGATGACGAACAAGAATAGGGTTCAGTGTGATACAAATCCGGATCCAAGTATCGGATGTGATCTTCCAGGAAACCCTGAATCTGATACTTGTCTTTCAGAAAGCACTTTTACTTTGAAAGAAGGCAGCATTCCAAGTGATGCCTATATTGAAAGAGCTTTTCTCGTCTGGAGCACAAGTATTGATCCGAATAATGCAATGGCACCGACTGATAATCAGGCGGCCATATCATTTGCTTCTTCAGACGGAGCTATCACAGATACTCTTTCTGTAACTGCACCCAGACAGGGTGTCGCGGGAACGGAGTCGAATCCCGGACAGCAGGATTTCACTTTTGAAGGTGTCGCATTTGAAAATGCTGGAGTTATTCAAGGTGGTTACTACACATACAGAGTTGATGTAACTGATTGGTTCGTTGGTATTCACAAAAAAGGTCGTGAAGCCGGTGTTCTTGAAGATGGATACTCTCTTGTCGGTGACTACACAGTAAGCGATGTTGCCTGTACAAATAACTCTATGTATATTTCTCAGATTGCAAATGGAAGCATTTACAGCTCGACTGTTGTTGCCGGATGGTCTGTAATTCTTGTTTACAGGTCTATGAGGATCAGCCCCAAAATGGTTTACATTTATAATGGTTTCGGACAGTATGTAGGACAGTATCAGGATGTAGCTGTGTCAGGATTTGAATTTCCTGATAAACCTTCTGTAAAAGTTACTTTTCATGTTAATGAAGGTGACCCGGGCTTTGCCTATTCAACAGGTTGCGGTTCAATGGGAATGGCGGCTTGTCCTCCGGAAGGTCTTCAGGTAACAGGTGCGACCACTCCTCCGGAGAGTTTGGTTATTCTTCAGAATGACTGTAACCCTGCAAAATTTGTAGATTCAGATGGAAAACCTTTTAATTATTCTGAAACATACAACTCAATTTCAAGTATGTACGCATGGAATGAAACGATTCCCGAATGTGTTGGTGGCGATCCGAACAATCCTAACGCAGATACTCTTGAATATACGATGGATGTTGATACTTTTATTCTGGATGCTGAAAACAATCCTGACGTTGAAGCGCAGTTTAAAAAAGGTGATACTCAGATGTTCTTTAAGCTGGGTGCAAACAGAGACGTCGTGTATACAAATTATATGATCGTAAGTGTTGACACAAAAGCTCCAAGATATGATATTCCGCCTAATGCTGACACTCCATCAGGAAGAGAGAAGATCTACTGCGGATGTTCACCCGAATCTGACGCAGTATGTTTTGATTATCCTTTCTATTTTGCTATTAAAGTTCAGAACTGGGGCGATGACATTTCAACTAATGTGACCATTCAGGATGCTCTTTCTCCAAAGGTTGTTTATGTTCCCGGAACTACTGAAATGTGTAAAGAATGGAAATCGGCGAATGTATGCAGTAAATGGATAGCTATCGAAGATGGTTCAGACGGAGCTTTTCCGCTTAAGCAGCCTTATAAGATTGCAGATGCTCTTGGATACTGTGATGAAGTGACATTAGAATGTCCTGAGACAATTATGATACGCTTTAGGGCTAAGCCTTCCGATACTCTTCAAAAACACGATGTTATTGAGAATACAGCACTTATCAATGATGATAGTGGCAAGGTTTACAGATCAAACACATCAATTCCTCTTCGTCTGGTTTCCGGAGCTTGTCCTTCTGCTTCTGAATGTGAGAATCCTTCTCTTACAGAGTGTGGTGGTGTTGCCGGAGAAGAAGAGTGTGAAAAGAATGAAGACTGTGAAGCAGGTGAGACATGCAATGAGGATGGAAACTGCGTGACAGACACATCAAAGCTTACCAATGCAGTTAAAGTTACAGTTGCCCAGGGGAAGAACTCTCCAATAAACAGTTCAGCAATAATTATCCCTGCACCTTCAGAAGGTCTGATCATGGGACAGTTCACTATTATGGCTGAAGGTTCAGCTGATGATGATAAGTTCTTTAATTTCAAGTCTGTAACGACAAGCGTAGAAAAGAACACAAACGTAACTTTCAGCAATATCAAACTCGTTTATGATGCAGACGGAGACGGTTCAGTATCTGATGGAGAGCCTGTTATTGCAGAGCCTTTAGGTGAAGATTCCAACACGATCGCATTTGCATTGAAAGCAGCGAGTCAGCTTTATAAAGCAGGCGTTCTTCATCATTTTCTTATGGTTCTTGATGCTGCGTACCAGACACCGGATGACATTCCTACAAACACGGCGTTTAACTTAAATATAGACGGAGATGTGTCTTTTGAAATAAAGGATGCCGGAAATCCGGAAGTGACAGTAACAGACGCTCCGATAGAATTTGTACAGTATGCTTTTGAGCCGACAAGAGAAAGTTTCATTTTCACCAAGGGTCCTGTTGATCCTCCGGTTCCGGAAATGAAGAATCTTAATAAGAATGTTGCTGTAATGCAGATCAGATCAAAGGCAGTTTCTCATACAAACGCTCTTGAAAAGATAAGGATCAAGACAACTTCAAAGTCAGTAAGATTCGGTGATGGTATCAAGGAGATTAAACTTTATCTTGATACAGAAGCTGATGGGTTTTATGTTGGCAATGAGCTCCTTGGAAGTGCGGTTGTTGCTGAAGCAGGAACGACAGTGAATCTTGAGCTTTTTACGCCTCTGAGTTACGCAGCAGATGAAGAAAAGATGCTCCTAGTTGTCTGCGATTTTAATATCCCTAAGGATCAGATGGCTCAAATCGAGATCTCAAGCGGCAAAGTCTATCTTGATCAGACTGTAGATGTTCTGGGACTTTCACTGACATCAAAAGAGTTCTGGTACAGATGTGAAGAAGGAGATCTTACTTGTGGCGTTGTGGAAGAAGATGCCGGTTGTTCACTTACCACAGTTGGAAATGTGAACTATGAAGGTCTTGCACTCGCACTTGCTGCACTAGCCATGGCAATGATTTTTAGAAGAAAAAGAACTTCAAGATAAGACCCAATATCACAGAATATTTTCAGCACCTTGTTCAATAAAACCAAATAAAGTTTGACAACAGAGCTTTCCTAAATAGTATACCTTTCAGCAATTTGAGGTTGCGGGGTAGAGCAGCTGGTAGCTCGTCGGGCTCATAACCCGAAGGTCATTGGTTCAAATCCAATCCCCGCGACCATTTTTTTTGCCTTCTAGATTCGATTTTCATGATATTTTTAGATTTCAACCCTTCCCAACAACATCAGCAGTCTGTTCAAGCCATTTTTCGCGAAGTTTATCTGAGCTTTTCTTCATTGAATCAAACTGGATGTATTCGACTTTTTTTACGCCGATTATTTTCAGTGTGGTGTTTCCTACAACTCTTTTGATGGGGAACCTAAGTATGAAGTTGTGATAGAGTTTTGGTCCACCTAGAGTGTTAAATATTACTGCTTTCTTAATTTGCGGGAACATTGCTTTCATTAAGCCTGATTTTTTTGGGACGTATGCTCTTTTGGGGAGAAAGACTTTGTCAAAGAATCCTTTTAAGATCGCTGGCATTACTCCCCACCAGACTGGAAAGATGAGATAGATGCGATTCGTTTCTGATAATAAATTCAGATATTTATCTACGTTTGCGTCTGTAGTTTCACCTTTGCTGTAAAGTCTCAGATCTTCACCACTCATAACAGGATCAAACTTGTCCGCGTATAGGTCGATGATGTTGTATTCTTCACCTTTTTCCTTGAGTGTTTCGATAATTTTTTCTTTGACTGCGTGACAAAAGCTTCCATTAAATGGATGCGCATAAATGATAAGTGGTTTCATGATCGGCTCCTATCTTTGTTAACTGTTACCCACAGAAATGTTTCGCCACCTATTTCATGGCGGTCAATTGTAATATTGCTAAATCCTATGTCTTTTAACATTTTTGAGAGTTTTTCGGGTGTTGTGTGACTGTAAAATAAGCTCTCTCCCATAAATTCAATGTTTCCATCAAATGTTTCCGCGCCTGTATATTCTTTTCCGGCATAGGTGAAAAGTGCTTTTCCACCTGATCTAAGTCCTTTAAATATTTTTGTGAAAAGTTCGCGATGCTTAACTTGTTCAATGTGAAAAAGTGAATAAATTCCAGTGATCGCATCAAACTTCATTTGAGGAATGTCATACTCAGCTATATCACTAAGAATGGTTTTCATCTCGGGTTGGTACTTCTTCGCAAGAGCCAACATTTTTTCAGAAAAATCCACGCCGGTTACGTTCCAACCTTTAGTGATGAAAAGTTTAGGAAAAGCATCCCCTGTCCCGCATCCCAGATCAAGAAGTTCACCGTTTTTAGTGTCGAGCTTGTTAAAGAAATCATTGAAGATCTCAGACATATCAAATGTTTCACGATTATCCTGATATTTCTCAGCGAATCTGTTGTAAACGGCTTTAAGATCATTGTCCATGGGTTTTCCTCTCTTTTGTGGTCACAATGAATGATACACTGTGGCCATTGGCTGTCAATTTGTTTCACTATCTTTGACATAGGTCTTTAATTTGACATAATTGTTACGTAAGTTTTTGGCATTCTTTGAGGGAACCAATGATAAAAGTTAAAGATCTGAAATACTCCTATCCGGGTGTAGCTGCTGATACGATAAAAGATATCAGTTTTAATATTTCTGAAGGTGAGATCTTTGGTTTTCTGGGGCCAAGTGGTGCCGGAAAAAGCACAGTACAAAAAATACTTATAAAGATCCTGGCAGGATACTGCGGGAATGTTACTGTAAATGAAAAAGAGTTGAGTCTATGGAAAAACAACTACTATGAAAAAATTGGTGTAGCTTTTGAATTCCCCAATTTATTCAGCAAGTTCACAGCGCTTGAGAATCTTAATTTCTTTGCGGGACTTTACTCCGGAAAATGTGCTGATCCGATTGAACTTCTTGAGATTCTGGGGTTAGAAAAAGATGCAAAAACTCTGGTTTCTTCCTTTTCAAAAGGAATGAAGATGAGGTTGAATTTCTTAAGATCAATAATGCATGATCCGGATATTCTGTTTTTAGATGAACCGACTTCAGGACTTGATCCTGCAAATTCAAGACGGATGAAAGATGTTATCCTTCAAAAGAAAGCGGAAGGTAAAACTATCTTTTTAACAACCCATGATATGCATGCTGCCGATGAACTTTGTGACAGAGTGGCTTTTATAGTTGATGGTCAGATAGTTCTGACAGATTCGCCATCAAAGCTTAAAATGAAAAGCGGTGAACGATTTGCAAAAGTTGAGTACAGAACAGAAGACAAACTGGAAAGCATAAATATTGCAGTCGATCAGCTTGGTAAAGATGAAAAATTTAAAGAACTGCTGAATTCTTCATCGATTGAAACAATTCACACTCTGGAAGCGACGCTTGAAGATGTGTTTATTGAAACCACTGGCAGGAGACTTGTGTGAGAATTTTTTACCTGCTTAAACAGGATGTTATTTTTCAGTTCAGACATCGATTTTACTATGCATATTTTTTTATACTTGCTGTTTATTTTTCAATTCTTATGAATGTGGATGGAGTTGTTAAAGAGTTTTTAACAGTTTTTATTCTTTTTTCAGATACAACGGTTCTGGGATTTTTCTTTGTTGGAGGACTTCTGCTTTTAGAGAGGGATCAGAACATTCTTCAATCACTTTTTGTCACTCCGATCAAATTACATGAGTATCTATTCTCAAAAGTTTTGTCTCTAACAATTCTTGCGACTGTTGCAAGCTTTATCATAGCGATCTCAGCTTTCGGGATTCCCAAAAATATCTTCTTTTTTACTGTTGGAGTTGTGCTTAGTTCAGCATTTTTTATTTTTACAGGAATTACAATTGCAGTCAGATCAAAAACAGTCAACAGCTATTTTTTCAACGCAATTGTGTTTACGATGTTGTTTTTTTTACCTTTGCTGGATTTTTTTGGAGTTTTGAAATCCCGTTTCTTTATGATCTTTCCTACACACGGCTCAATCGTGCTTTTTAAGACACTTTTTGAGGATGTATCTTTGTTTGATATGGCAGTTTCAACAGTTTCTCTCATTTTCTGGAACGCCGTGATCACCGTGGTTGCTTATCGCTGGTTTGTAAAATATGAAATATTAAAAAACACAAAGAACTGATGAAGAGATTAACAAAATTCATACTCGCTGACATAAAAAACATTGTCAGAGATCCGATGCAGACTCTAGTCGCGATAGCTCCTTTGATCATCATAGTTTTTTTGAGAATAGCTCTTCCAATTGCTAGAGAAAAGATCTTTGATTTTTTTCAGTATGATATTTTGACTGATTATCCGATGATAGTTGTCTTTTTTTCTATGCTGATACCAATGATGGTGGGGTTGGTCATAGGGTTTGTGATACTTGATGAACGTGATGAATCAATGATAACATATTTCGCAGTAACGCCGCTTTCAAAGTCGGGGTATCTGTTTTTTCGAGTTGTTATTCCATCTGTTTTCTCTTTTGTTTTTTCTCTTGTTTTTTACTTCTCGTTTTATGATATATACTCTTTTCATCTTGTTGCCATAGTGTTGGCATCGATTCTTTTGTCGATGCAGGCTCCTGTTTTTTCTTTGTTGATGGCCTCCTTTGCTACAAATAAAGTGGAAGGTTTAGCGGTTGGAAAGTTGCTTGGTATGGTGCTTCTGCCTCCGATTGCTTATTATATTTTGAATTCAAGCTGGGGGCTTTTGTTTCTCGCTGTTCCTCAGACGTGGGTCGTGGAAATTGTAATAAACAAGCATCTTGATTGGTTTATTGGTACTCTCTTTCTTTTGGCAACAGTGATTCATGTTTCAGTTCTTTATTTAAGTGTGAGAGTTTTTAAGAATAGAATTGATTGAAAAGAAAGTTATTTGATATTTTCAGCTATTTTAAGTGCAACCGCGCTGGCAAGTCCGATATTTTCAAGTGCAACCCACTCTTTCTGTGAATGGAAGTCTACGCCGCCTGCAAAAATGTTAGGGCAGGGAAGTCCCATGAAAGAAAGTCTTGAACCATCAGTTCCACCACGGATAGGTTCAACTTCTGCTTGGGCTCCAAGGTCTTCGATCGCTTTTTTAGCATAATCAAAAACGAACATTTTGTCCTTCATGATCTCATACATGTTAAGATAGCTTTCTGTGAACTCAACCTTGACCTGAAGTTTAGACTCTTCTGCTTTAAGAACGTCAACGATCTTGTTTATGATGTCTTTTTCTGTGTCAATATCTTCCCTTGCAAAACTTCTCAGGATCATAACAACGCTGACTTCTTCTGCTCCGCCTTTAATGTCAAGTGGATGAATGAAGGGTTCTCTATTTTGAGTGCGTTCAGGAGACATTGTTTTTGGAAGCATATCGATGAACTTTGAAACATAGCGGATAGCATTGACCATCTTGTCTTTTGCGTATCCGGGATGTATTGAAACGCCTTTGAATGTAAGTTTTGCGCTGTGAGCATTGAAATTCTCATAATTCACTTCGTATGGAAATCCGCCATCAAGAGTGTAGGCGAAATCTGCGTCTACTTTTTCAAGATTGATAAAGTCAACTCCGCGACCGATCTCTTCATCAGGTGTAAAGCAGACTCTGATCTCTGGATGTTTAATTTCAGGATGTTTCCCGATATATTCAACCATTGACATTATTGCAGCGATCCCTGCTTTGTCGTCAGCACCAAGAAGTGTGGTTCCGTCAGATGTGATAATTGTGTCGCCGATACATTTTTTAAGAGGAGTCGAATCCTTAGGGTCAATAACGATGCCG
>Ga0222665_1001205_pt1 | contig 12319 bp, 9 predicted proteins | sample AntAcemetagen653_FD_179853 | JGI IMG/M metagenome (GOLD analysis project Ga0222665, IMG submission 179853) | Saline water microbial communities from Ace Lake, Antarctica - #653 | ecosystem: Environmental > Aquatic > Non-marine Saline and Alkaline > Saline | place: Antarctica: Ace Lake | collected...
AGTTCTTCATATCCCTATGAATTGCAACCTCGTTAAGTGCTTTGGTATGAAAGATCTCTTTATTTTCTCTTACAATAGAGACATCGATCATCATTCTGCGACCGGTTTCACACTTCCCTTTAAGAACATCTTCGATCACTGAAGCTTCGTTTGGATCGATCTCAACAAGAAAGCCCAAATGTCCGATATTTATACCTGCAATAGGAATATCCTGTTCAAAAGCAATATGTGCAGCATCAAGAAATGTTCCGTCACCACCTGCGGCAACAACAAGATCGTATTTCTTTTCAGGATTATACCGTGTAACCATTTCAACATCATTTTTCTCACATATATCCAGAAGAAGCTTCTCGAACGCCATTTGCTCGTCCTTTCGTCTTCCATCTTTTCTATTATAGAGTAGAACCTTCTTTATTTTGAGCATAGTTCCCTTTTAAATTCATATTTCTTTCCACACCTGGGACATTCAGTCGTAGCTTTCTCATCATTTTTAAACAGAAAGTCGATATCTTCTTTTTTTAATTCAGAGAAAATCCCGGATATCTTTTCATTGCAACATCCGCAGAAAAAATCAAAATGGTAATCCTCAAGTGTTTCAAGACGTTCTTTAACTTTTTGCGGGTCTTCATCAAGTCTTTTTGAAACATCCTGGAAAACCTCTTTTGTGCATGATGGGAACGGTTTTAAAATTATCAGTTCATCATTTCTAAATAGAGTAAACACATTAACTTTTGCTTCAGCCTCGAAGTATCGTTCCATTAACTGTTCTATGGTGCGACTCTTGTTCTCGTTAATCTCAACATCAACAAGACTGACTCGGTTCAGCTTCTGCTTTTTACTTATCATCTGAGACGCAACTCTTGGAGTTTTTTCGTGTTTATCTGGCTTCCACTTATGTGTTCTGCAAACATAAGTCCTATCTTTTAAATTTAAAGAAGCAAAGATCTTTCGCCCCTCTTCAGGAAGAGAGAACGTCCAGCCATAGATACCGTCACAAGGCATAAAAGGAGCCATTCCACAGATAAACGCCAGAATTTTTTTCACATCATCAAAGTCTTTTTGTTCAACTGTTTCTACATCGCTATTCACATAATGATCAAGATATTCGCTCATGAGATCAATAACAGAAGATGTCGAAACAATATAGCCTTCTTTTCTACAGACATAAGACCTGACTTTCGGATTTCTCATACGATCAGCGCTTCTTTAACTTCATACTAACTTCGTGATTCTCTCCAGAAGGAAGAAAACGCATTCCGCCGATCATATTGTCTTTCTTGAATTCAATAATATATTTTCTACCATTCTCAAGCATTAACTCAGCTGGAGTAGTTTTTCCTGTATCTTCACCGTTAATATAGATTATAGCTCCGGGTGGAGATGAAAAGACTGAAACTTTTTCAAGCTTAACCTTATCCTGCATGGCAAAAAAGAATATCACAGCAACAATCATCAACGCACCAATAGCTCCGAAAACAGATGTTTTCATAACCGATGGAAGCCTGCCTACTCTTTTTTTCTCCAACGCTTTCTGTTCTTCCTTTACCCTGACCTTCTCCTTAAGGTCTATCTCCTCGAGGTCTCCCAGATCATTAAAAAGTTCATCCATCAGATATTCAGCCTGAGCATTTTCAATAACTTTAGTCATTTTGATAAAATGAGAAGGAAAAAGTTTTTTCAAAAGCGTCTGGAATGTTTCTCCGCTAGGATCAAACTCAAGACTGTTATATATATTCAGAATATCTTCACGAACATCCATAGCCGTTGAATATCTTTTATCAGGATGTTTTTCCAGACATTTCATCACTATTTCTGCAAGTGTCGGATTTATATCAGGAACTAGGTTTTGGATAGGTTCTATCTGTTCATTCAGAATTGAATTAAGTATAGCAGCATCATTTTCAAGATGTTTGAAAAGCGGTTCGTTCGTCAGCATTTCATAGAGAATAACACCCAAAGAAAAAATATCACTTCGTCTATCAGTCTTCTTTTCGCGGCACTGCTCAGGAGAAAGATAACCGTAAGTTCCCTGAATACTTACCAGACTTCCTTTGACCTTTTTTGAATAGTTAGCATTGGCTATTCCAAAATCAACGACCTTAACTTTCCCATCATAACTGATCAGGATATTATTGGGATTCATATCAAGATGAACAATGTTAAGATAAACGCCGTTCTTATCCTTTGCATTATGTGCATGATCTAAACCGCTGAGAACTCCGAGCATTACCTCAATGATCTGATTTATAGGAAGCTCTTTTCCCTTCTGCTGAAGTTTATTCAGGATCGTTCCCAGATTTTGTCCGAAAACATATTCCATCGCAATAAAATATTGATCTTCATATTTCCCGAAATCATAGATCTTTACAATGTTTTCATGACTGATATTACAGATTATCCGCGCCTCAGCCAGAAACATTTTCACAAGAGTTGTGTTCTTCGTGAACTGCCTAAGGACTTTCTTTATAGCAATAGGCATCGAATTCACCGGTGAATTCATATGCTTAGCAAGAAAGATCTCCGCCATACCACCGGTCGCTATTTTTGAAAGCAATTGATAATTGTCAAACTTTTCCAGCAATTTATCTACTCCTCTGTACTTTCTTCAACATGTTTCTGTGTTGCCATTAGACTGACATAATCTTTTATAACTTTTTCTCCGTATTCGGTCTTTATCTTTATAGCTTTACAGTAATTCCTTAAGAAACCTTTAACATAGATCTGAGCAGGAAGTTTATCATAGCTGTTAGCTTCAATAGCATTGACAACAAAACTGGATATCTTTGTGTTTGAAATTATCGATTTCAATGAAATTCCCGATTCTTCCCTTATCTGCTTTAGTTTCTCACCATCAATAATGTCATCAGCATACTTTTCGAATATCTTATTGATATCAACAAAATCAAGATCTTCAGCAGGTTTTTTCTTCTCAGCATCTCGTCCATAAACATCTTTTTTAATGAGTTTTGCCGGGCCTTTTTTACTTCTGTTGTACCTTCTGACAACATCACTTAATATAAAAGTCTCCGGAAAAGATTCCTCAAGTGAACCGAGATGTTCATCAATCTCCATATCATATTCTCTTCTAAGCTCAGGATCACTGAGCTGCTTATGAACATAATCCATTAGTGTATTAAAAATAAAGAGTCCTTCATCATCAAAAACTTCACGAAGCATAGTGTTTTCAGATACATATATTCTCTTGAGCCTATCATACTGGTTATTGATATCGAGGGTCGTACATCCTCTGTCAAGACCCATCAGCTCATAGTATGTGAATGGTCTAAGTTTTTCCTTTCTCATAATCCCCCCTTCTTCTGGAAGAGTTGCTGCGAAAGGTTGCTTGCGATCGCATCAAGAGCTTCAACGAACTCTCCATTCTTTTCATAGGTCACAACCGGTCTCATATTCAGAATTGATGAAGTAATAACATCTGAATAGGCTAATTCACCTATGAAATCCACGTCTATTCCGTAGCTGTTCCTTATAATAAGCTGATACATTGAAGCAACTTCTCTGTCAGAAGAACTTCTTACTCCATTATAAACGATACCCATGTTTATTTCAGCAATAATATCTGCGATCTGTGTAGAATATTTGGGTGTTATTTTGGAAAGCATAAGGAGAAGGTTTCTTGGGGTGAAAAGCATCTCTTTCCGTGTTCTTTTAAGGTTCTGAACAGTAAATCCAAGATCGTATTTTAACTCAAGGTTTCTCAGTCTGTAGTTAAAAAGCTCTTTTATAAAATAGTTGCTTTTTTCTATTGAAACAGGGTCCGGACCTAGAAACATAACAGAATAATCTACAAGCCCTATCACTTCAAAAAGATCTTCATCAACTTTAGAACCCATATCTATAAAAACAAAATCAAACTGACTCTGCTTAAGTTCAGTCTCCCATCTGACAAGGTGATCCGACACTCTGTTTGTACCACCGAGATCCTTAAGATTACTAAAAAAACTAAGGTTCTGATAATCACTGCTAATTAGCGGAAGAACTGAGAAATGCTCGGAAACTTCATCTGAGACAGCATAGGAAGGAAGATTTAAATATGCATGAAGAGTGCCGCCATTTGGAGCCGCATCCATCAGAAGGACCTTCTTCCCCTTCTGAGCGAGATAGATCGCAAGATTTGCAGTAATAACGGATGTGCCGCCGCCGCCTTTTGGAGAATGTGTTACAACGGTTTTAACCATCTGTTCCTTCCCTCATTTTCCTTTCGAACATCATAACATTTATAACGTATTTTTCCAGTTCTGCAAATTCATTCCTGTTAATTGTCCATTTTTTTATGACAAAATCCACTTTTACAACACCATTCTCTGTATTTTTGGCAGAATAGTTAAAAAATCTATTGTTCTGATAGTAGCTTATCTTTTTATCTGTCTTAAACGAAAAAGACATGTTTTGCGAAAGGTAAGGCAGTTCAAGAGGATAGTATCGATTCTTATCTAGAACGCGGCTATATATGGATGAAACAACTGAAGGGAATGAACTCTGGTAGTCAAATTCTAACCTAAGCGGATCTTTCGATTTTCCTTCTTTTACTTCAACCTGTTCTATTTCCGATGACTTCCCATCCTTGTTAAGAAAGAAACGTCCCAATATCTCAGCAGGAGTTTTGCCTGATGCAAGGTTAAACCTGACCATTGAAGCTGAAGTGCCGTTAAAAACAACCGATGATCTGCCTGAAGAATTTAATGAAAATTCTGCCATGCCTTTAACGTTTTCCTCAACTTTTATAAATTTGAAAGAAGATTCTAATTCATTTATAACCATTGCTTTGACGCCTACAAGAGTATGATTTATCCCTGAAAACGAATCATAACCGGATGTTGGATCGACAAAGAATCCTTTACTCTCAACTCCTTTCTGAGGTGGAATAAATACAAGCGCATGATCAAACTGCATTGAGGGAACTTCTTCAACAAAAGCTCCGGAAAACCCTGATCGGATAAGAGCATATCTGGATTCTATTCCTGCAATTTTCAACATAGTTTTCATCAGGAGAGCTTTATCCTTACAGTCTCCCGACATCCTTTTCAGAGTTTCTTCTGCATTTTCAGGTCTGACTCTCAATTCTCCCGGATCAATACTTCTGTATAGGATCTTTTTTGCAACGAAATCTCGAATCTTCTTTATTATTTCAATCTGATTATCTTCACGACTGATCAGAGAAAAAGTCTTTTCTTCAATACTGCGTGTGACAGCTTCTCCTTCTCTAATGAAAGACCCCTGCCATTTCGCAAAATCCTGCCAGCTATTTATCACAGAAAACTGAAGATTCGGGATCACTTTATAAATATCATCAGGCATGTACTCTTCTTTTGGCGGAAGCTGTGTTTTCTTTTTCTCAAACATATAAACTTTGCCACCATCTTCCATTTTAATATCAGGAGATTTAACACTTTTGGAAATGTAATAATTAAATTTCATTCCGTCAGGAACATAAACAGAAACCTTTGAATCCTCATACTCCGTTCCAAAATTCCCGAAAAGCCACATATCATTAAATCCGTTCAGCCAGAAATCGTTTTTGACCTTTGTCATAAAACTGTAATCAAGAAAGTCTCCAACTTGAAGAGCTGAAAAATCTATAGAACCTGTTTTAATTTTCGGAGCTTTTACGACCGACCCGTTCTTTCTTATAATTCTTGCGCTTATTAGATCTCCGGAATATTCTGTTTTCTTAAACTCGTCAATACCGCTTTTTGCATTGATCTTTATGAGCATTCTGAATTTTGAAACTATCAGATTATGATTAATTATTCTGTAGTTACCCTCATCAAAAACAACTGTATAAGGAAATTCACTGCTAACGTTGTATCCCATTGCAAGTTTTTCAATTTCCTTGTCTGTCATGCCGTATTTCTCAAAGTAAACACTGCAGTCAGTGTCTTTGAAAAGTGATGCTTTTCTTGAAGCAACCTGGCTTTCGGGATAAAGCAAAAATGATTTTAGATAGTATTTTCCTGCTTTTTTCAGGTCTCTGCTAATAAATGCTACATCGCCTTTTCCTATAAGAGCACTGAGATTTGAATCAATTGAACTTAGTATCTCATCATAAATTTTTTCAGCTTTTTCATACTTTCTGTCTTTAAAATATAGTTTTGCAAGCTTTAACTTAAGCTTTATCTTCTGTGGAGATCTTTTAAGCTTCCTCTTTATGATCTTTTTCTCAAGCCTGTTTTTATGCAATAGCTGCGCAAGTTCTTCAATGCTTGATAAAAGCGGAATGTGAAATGGAAGTTTTTGTAACAACTCCACTCTCAGGTCCAGAGCACTTTTGAGGTCTCCAAACTCTTCCAGCGATCCGGCATAATAATAGTACGAAGCCGGATAGTTTCTAAATTTATCAAAAAGCTCTCTTGACCTTGCCATTCCTGCAAGATACTGTTTTTCAAAACTAAATTCATCAAGCTCAAAAAATCTGGAATAGATATTTTCAGTATTTATAGGATATAACTCTATAAAAGTTTCCAGCTCCTTTTTTCTCCCTGAATATAGAAGCCATTCTTTTATTTCTATTATCGGTCTGATATACTTTTTTCTTTCAATGATCCTATGCAGATAACTAAGCCCTTTTTCAGCAGAACGTTCATCAAATGACCTTAGTGCAAGATTATAAATAAACGGTGGGGAAAAACTTCCAAGAACACTGCTGTAAATTTTAAAATACTTTTCCGTTGAAACATCTGTATCGGTTAGAAGATCAATATACGAGTAGAATGGAGTCTTATTCTCAGATTCTGTTTCATTGAAAGCAAAAGTTCCTGTTATTCCGCCATCCTTTTTTTTTGCAACTTTCGAATCGTAAAAAGGAAGAAAAATGTTAATACCTACGTTCTTTTCTTCCCCTACTTTAAATTTTACGGCTATGCTGTGATTACCTTTTGAGAAAAAAAGTGAATTTAAAGATTCCCTATCGCTGACTGCCCTTCCATCAATAAAGATAGTGTACTTAAGCAGCGTTTTGACAAAAACACTCAGGTCAGTGTCCTTATCAAGATAAAAATCACCATAAAGATAAAAAACGCTAGCTTGGACATCTGGAAAGTAATCTCCGGGATCAACCACACTGCCCGAATTTTCAAGTGTAATACTATCTTTTTCATCTCTAAGCCTAAGTTCACCCGGCATTGTTATATCTGAGGTAATTTCATCAAATATCGTTTTCCTATCAGTTGCCAGAGCCCATTTGATCCTTTCAAGATCAATAGATAGGCGGACTGCACTGTCTTTAACATCGCTAGTATCTTTTTCTGCTAGAACCTTTATCTGGTCAAATGAAAGATTAATTTTTTTTATATAAAAAAGTGAAGCTTTAGAAATGGATGTATTCTGTCCATCAAGGGCATGGATAAAATATTTAAAAGATTCAGTGTCATCGGCATTTAAAAACTTTTCTTCTCCAAGTATGAAGTTTGCAAGCTGCGGATCCTGACCACTTTCTTCATTTAGAGCAAGATGCGCACATTTTAAAGAGTTTTCCCAGTTAGAAAAATAGAGGTCTGAAAGATTTTCCCCCTTGCACTGACCGCCTGCTGAAATATCTTCTTTATGCTCAACATGTCCGCAGGAAAAAATTAGAAGGGATAGTAGGATTAGAAATAATTTATTTTTCATTGAAAAGCCCGGTCACCGAACGCTTGTCAATAACCTCAGATAAAACACCTTTTTCAGTAACAATAGCACTGACAAGTTCTGCAGGAACCACATCAAACCCGAGATGAAGTCCTGATGATCCTTCCGGAGCTATTCTCTTTCCGTTAAAATTCAGAAGCTCGCTGTCGCTTCTTTCTTCGATAACTATCTGATCCCCCGATTCGATAGACAGATCAAATGTCTCAAGGGGCATTACTCCGATAAAAGGGATCTTATGATAGCGGGCATTAACAGCAAGCGAATACGTTCCGATCTTATTCGCCATATCTCCATTTGCTGAAACCCTGTCGGCACCTGTAACAACAACATCTACAAGTCCTCTATTCATAAGCCATGCCGCGGTGCTATCAGTGATGATCTTATGCGGAATGTTCTCTTTTCCCATCTCAAAGGCTGTTAATCTTGCTCCCTGAAGGTAAGGTCTTGTTTCATCAACCCAAACATGTTCTATCAGGCTTCTATCATTAAGTGCTCGGATAACACCCAGAGCCGTTCCGTAGCCGCAGGTTGCTAATGCTCCTGCATTACAGTGTGTAAGAACTTTTATTTTCTTGTGAGGAAAAAGATCGGCAATATGATCAGCTCCCAACTTTCCCATTTTCTTATTTCTTTCAAGATCTCTTCTATGAACTTCCTGAGAAAAATCTCTAAAAATATTAAAGACATCAGGTTTTTCTTCAGTCGTGAGTCTTTTATATAGCTCAACAGTTTCATCAAGCACGTTTTTTAGGTTTACAGCAGTAGGTCTTGTCTCTAAAAGCAGTTGTACAACTCTTAGAAAACTGTCTTTATCTAAAAAACCATCTTTAAAACTGAGAGCAACAGCAGCGCTAGCGGCAGCACCGATGAGCGGAGCACCTCTTAAATTCATTTTTCTGATAGTTTCAGCAACATCTTCATAAGACAAACATTCAATATATTCAACTGTTTGAGGAAGTTTTATCTGATCAAGAACTAAATATTCTCTATTTTTCCAGTAGGCTGGAAAAGGAAATTTCTCACTGTCACTATGCTGCACTTTCCGAACCGGTAGAAGTATCCTTGTTTCTAGATTCCAGACTGATCTTTATGTTTTTTCTTAGCCCGGCATCGTCTTTGCCGGAATTACTAACAATTAGAAAAACTATTACTACAACAGCGATCACTGCAAGAACGGCTGCACCTATGATGATGTGAAGAGTCTTGAAACCTCCAAGTTTTTTCACCTGGGTAACCTCGGCGTCATCATCATCATGAACGCTCTTTATCTTGTTTCCCTTAATATCTTTTCTCAATCTTTCCTTTCTGGCTTCTTCAGCTATCTGAAGATACGGAATCGGATCATACTCCTCACCCTTTTCAATAAACTCAAAGACGAAATCATCTACTTTAAACTCATCACCGTTTCTCATATCAACTGAATCGATTTCCATATCATTGACAACAAGTGAGTACCCTGCTGAATAATCACCTTTTACAAGAAGATAGATATTGCCGTCAAAAATAAGTTTTGAGTGAACTTCGGGGATATTATCACTAAAAAGATAAATATCAGCGCTCGCGTGAGAACCAATTACAGTTTCAGCACCCTTGAGTGAAAAGACCTTACCTCCCAGCGAACCGGATTTACCTAAAATGAGATTTTCTTGTGCAACAGTTTTTGCAGCTCTTTCAATAGTCGCAGTCTTAAGTTTGCTGTCTTCATCCTGTTCAAGATATATGTTATAGTCACCAACAGTTATTACATCGCCGACAAAGATCTCAAGCCTGTCTTTTATCTCTCTGTCGTTGACAAAAGTGTTGTTGTAACTGTCTCTATCTTCGATAACGATTCTGTTATCAACTATCTCAAGTTGAAAATGATGCCTCGAAACATTCCTTTCGCCAAGCACCAGATCATTGTTCACAGCTCTTCCTGCAGCAATATAGTTGCCGGAGAAATCGTAAACTTTTAACTCGTTCCGATCGTTTTCAACAATAAGCTTTAAAACCATCTTTGCCTCTTATCATTAATGTTGCTTCCCATTATCTATATTTTTCCATCATTTTGTCAATTCTATAAACCATCTCTTTTAAATTCTTATCAGTCGAATCTGTTATAGCCAGATAATTTTTCAGTCTCGGTATAAGTGTATCTGCCATTTCGTCACGAAAAACACTTCCAGCTACTTTAAGAAGAAGTTTTAACAGTTCATCCAGATAAAGATGGTAATGACCAAACCTGTATTCAACAGAAATATAACGCCTTTCATCAAAAAGAGCATTCCAGTTCACAGTACCTGTTTCGCTTGAATATGAAACAGTTGAGTACAAAGGAAAATATTTTTTCTTAAGCGCATTAAAGATCGAGTTGGAAACATCCACCATCTTACTTTCGTCCAGTCTGGTCTTTAAAACTTTGTAAATAAGCTCAAAAATATCAATGTAGCACAGAACCATCGTTATTATAGGATCATTCTGAAGAAACTGCTGCTCTCTTCTTTCAGGAACATCAGCACTATTGGTCTTAAAAGTCTTAAAAATTATATAGGTATCAATTGAGTTCATGGAATTCATATAACCCGTAAACGCTTCCATTGTCCTGTCAATAGCGTAAGACTTTGTATCCGGATGGTAATAATTCATATATGAAAAATCTCCCTCACTGAAAACAGCTGTGTTCATCACTGAACCATGTCTTATTCCCATAATTCCGCTCAATCTTTCAGCTTCAATAAAACCCACAAGCCTTTTCATATCTGTAAGCTTAAAAGGAGCTGCATAAGTCACCGGCATTTTAAAAAATGCCTCAAGATGCATGACAAGATCAGTATCCTCTATTGCGTTTAGATAAACATCCAGCTTATCTGAATCAAGTATCGTGAAAAAAGAAATATTTCTGGAAAGCTCTACTCCGGTAGCATTTGAAAATGCTTTAAGTGCAACAGGCTTGTTCTTTTTAAACAGTATATATCCCGTACTTTCCTTTGTCACACAGAGGACAAGACCGCCTGCGACATTCTCAAATCTGAAAGTATCGTTTACCAGACTAGGGATAAAAGCACTGTCAAAATTATTGATATAAACCAAATTTCTCTCGAAAGGCAAAAGCATGGCGGTATCCTAAAAACTTTTTACCGCAATTTATAGCATTTATGCGGATTTTTGTAAAATAAATTGCCTGAGATGTGGGCGCAAAGTTGTAATGTCCTAAATGAGCAAAGTAGAAATGTCCGCTTTTTGAAACTACTCTCTCAGGTGAAAGCTATGAATCATCTGGAGGGATTCAAATGGAGGACATGCTGCTTATGAGCAAAAAAGAGGTTAATCGGCTCACGATTATTCGTGATTTAAAGTTAAAGAGATTATCTCAAAAAGATGCCGGAAAACTTCTTCATCTGTCAGACAGACAGATAAGGAGACTTTTAAAGAGATATAAAGAAGGCGGAGAAAAAGGTTTGATTTCCAGGAAAAGAGGAAAAGTTAGCAACAACAGGATCTCAGATGTGCTGAGACAGCAAGTTCTTTCTCTAATAAATAAAGAATATTGTGGGTTTGGTCCTACACTTGCGGCGGAGAAACTTGATGAACTGCACAACATCATTATTTCCAGAGAAACTGTACGCCAGATAATGATAGCTGAAAACATATGGAAATCTAAAGCGAAAAAAGAAAAGAAAGCACATCAGATGAGGGAAAGGCGAGGAAAGTTCGGAGAGCTAATTCAGATTGACGGTTCACCGCACGACTGGTTTGAAGGTCGTCGTCCGAGATGCAATCTCACCGTATTTATAGACGATGCGACGGGAGAATTCATGGAGCTTTTCTTTTCGGAAACGGAGACGATGGAAGCTTATATGGAAACGATGCAGGCATATATTTTGGAATACGGTTTACCGAGAGCTTTATATACAGACAAACACGTAGTATTCAGAACTAATAAGCCGGATCCAAGAACAGGGAGAAACATCACACAGTTTGGACGCGCAATGAAAACACTTGAAATTGAACTTATTTCTGCTAACTCACCACAGGCAAAAGGAAGGGTTGAAAGGGCAAATCAGCTTCTACAGGACCGTCTGGTGAAAGAACTTCGGTTAAGAAAGATCAACACCTTAGATGAAGCAAACGAGTTTCTAAAGGAGTATAAAGAGATCCTCAGCAACAAGTTTGCGGTTAAAGCCAAGTCAACGGAAAATGCTCATAGAAAAACCGTACATACCGAAGATGAGCTTGACCTCATCTTTTCAAAACACAGTTCCAGAACAATTTCTAAAAACCTGGAAATACATTACAAAAACACCGTCTACCAGTTACAAACTGAAAGTTCAGGACTAAGTATGAGAGGTGCCCAAATAGCTGTCTGTGAAAGCTTTAACAGCGACGTTACTCTTATTTATAAAGGTAAAAAAATGAAATATAAAACCTTCAGAAAAAAAGAAAAACAGCTCTCACCACAAGACGCTAAAACACTGAATAGAATAGTTGATCAGGTTATAATGGAACAGAACAGCAACCTTGGATACAAACACTCTGTTGATGTTTTTTCAAACTGTTGTGAACAAGCTGAGGAAATGACAAATGAAATATAAATCTCAATTTTCAAAAGCGGACATTTTAACTTTGCTGAAAAGCGGACATTTTAACTTTGCGTTGACAGGATTGTTTTTTAGATGTTTTCAGATCTTCTCTATCT
>Ga0222665_1001210_pt1 | contig 12263 bp, 10 predicted proteins | sample AntAcemetagen653_FD_179853 | JGI IMG/M metagenome (GOLD analysis project Ga0222665, IMG submission 179853) | Saline water microbial communities from Ace Lake, Antarctica - #653 | ecosystem: Environmental > Aquatic > Non-marine Saline and Alkaline > Saline | place: Antarctica: Ace Lake...
GTGAGGCAATATGGCCTTAGTTATTCGGTATTTATGGATTTATTGAACAAAAATAATATTGAAATAAACCGTAAGGTCCTTGCCGATCTTGCAGTAAACAATCCCGAGGCTTTTAAAGCAATTGTAGATGAAGTAAAAAAATAGCTTCCAATTCTTTAGAAATCATAAAAAAATTAAAAAGCCCTATCGAAATTCGATGGGGCTTTTTTTTTGAGAATCTTTATTCTCGTCATTTGCAGGTTTTATTGAGTTTAAATTACTGAAGTTTCGCATATTCCTGAAAAGTGTTTAATTGTATGGAATACACCAGTTTATAATTCCAAAATTCTCTTTGGCTCTCTGTGCCTCCTTTGTGGCCCTTTGCGCAATAGCTATACCACATATTTGCATTGAGTAGCACAAAGTTAACCAAAGAATTTTTAAAGTTTTACTAAGAAAAACCCCATTCTTATATTAATTACTGATATCTAGAATTATAAGAAATTTTGCTTTTATTATTGTTTTAGAATTGAAATGCCCTGTATTAATTATTTTTATTTTTTTGAGATATGTAAAATATATTGTAGCTTTGTAGTACTAATAGTTAAATTATTTTCAGGAATGGTTTTAGAAACAAAGAAAATCATACAAATATACAAAATCAAGCTATTTCGTATTGCAAAAGTTTTGTTTGAACGGCAATAGAAAAGTATAAAATTAAGGATACTAAGTAGTATGTATTGAAGAATTATATTTACAAACACTTTAATCAAAAAGTCCTATGAAAAATCAAATTCTAATATCCATGTTAATTTTATTCTCTTTTAATATTCAGGCTCAGGATTATTGGATTGAAAAGAGTTTTACGGATAGTGTATCAATCAATAATATAGCAATTAATTCAGTAAATGAAATATTTGTTACAGCAACTTATTATGATCCGGATATTCAGTGGTGGATTGGACTGGTTTATTATTCAAATGATGACGGAAACACCTGGATTATAAAAACTCCTTATTACAATTTTCATGAAATAATTGATGTTTTGATTGACTCGGAAGATAATATTTATCTTGGTACATGGACAGGAGGAATTTATAAATCGGTTGATAGTGGAAACACCTGGGAAGAAAAGAATTCGGGTCTTACAAATATTTGCCCGACTTCGCTTGCAATAAACTCGGAAGGATGGCTCTATGCCGGACATTTTTGGGGAGGAGGAATTGACTACTCAGAGAATGGGGGTGATGAATGGATTCAGATAAATTATCCGTTATATGGATGTGGAGTTAGAGGATTAGGCATCGGTTTAAATGATTACATTTTTGTGGATGCAAGTAATTATTCTGTCGATAATGGAAATACATGGTCAACTATTGATGAAGGATTAAGTGTATCTGTTCTCATTAATCAAGTGTGGTATTCCTTCAATACTAATAATGAAGTTTTTTTAGGTACGGTTGAAGGAATTTACTATTTGTATTCTTGTGATTCAATATGGGAAAAGATTTTATCCACAGATGGTTATGTTTATGATATTATAATTAATTCGGAAAATAAAATATATGCCGGTTCCTCTGATGGTGTTTTCTATTCAGAAAATAATGGACAGGATTGGCAATTAATAAATGAGCAATTTAGTAGTTTTCCGCCAGGTAAATTTAGTTTTGATTCGGATGGATATTTATGGGCAGTTGGCTCTAATGTAATTTATAAAAGCAAATATATTATTAATAAGAAGTTCCGGGAATATAAAAATCTACCCAAATCCACTTTTTGATTTTATTAATATTGAACTTACCGGATATAAGAATAATTAATTGCTGATTTCAATATATACCGCAGAAGGAGAACTAAGTAAACAAATAAATTATAGTAAAACAGTAAATGGCAATTCGATATCAGTTGATTTAAAAGATTTGAAATCAATTATCTATTTCCTCAAAATTGAAGGAGAGGATGTATATTATGGAAATGAAATCTTGATTAAATGTGATTAAGCCTGTATAATAGGTATATATGTGGAAATTGGGCTTAATTTTGAAAGTTTTACTATGTCATTTATTAAAAAAAACTTTTTTAAGATAATAGCTTTAATTTTATGCTTTTTATTATTAAATAAAAAACTCAAACTGAATTTAGATAATCTATTAATAAATTATATGTATGAAATCTAAGATAAGGATAAGGCAATTGTATTTTCTACTGATTATGGTTTTCCTGTTTTCTTGTTCAGAGAATCAAAATAATAGTAAAATTAATACTAACTATGGAGAGAATACTTTAAACGGACAGTTTCTCGAAGTTAATGGTTCAAAAATCTACTTTGAAACATATGGAGATAGAGCAGATCAACCATTGATTTTAATTCATGGAAATGGAGGCTCAATTGAAGCCATGTCTCTTCAAATAGATTTCTTCAAAGAGTTTTACTATGTAATTGTAGCCGATAACAGAACCCATGGCAAATCAGGAGGTGCTGCTAATATCACCTATGATTTAATGGCTCAAGACTACATCGGTATTATTGATGAATTAAATATTGATTCTGTATATGTTTTAGGCCATAGTGATGGAGGAATAGTTGGCTTATTATTGGCCATTAATTATCCTAACCGAATTGGAAAACTTGTTGCCGCTGTTCCGAATTTAGTTCCCGGTGAAGAAGCTATTGAGGCTTGGGAGTTAGAATTTAGTAAAGGATACAGGGAGTTAATTGATTCAATGATATTACTTAATGACCAATCTCGAAATTGGCAAATTGAAAGGATTCACATGAACCTAATGAGGGATGAACCAAATATCACGATTTCTGACCTTTCAAAAATTAATTGCCCTGTTCTTGTCATCACAAGTGATGATGATATAATTAAACCAAGACACATTTTACAGATTTATGAAAATATTCCTAATGCGCAGTTATTTATAATGCCGGGAGCAACTCATTTCATGATTAGGGATGAACATGAATTATATAATTCGATGTGCAATAGATTTCTTTCCAATCCATTTTCCAGACCAAGTAGTAAAGACGCATTGATGGATATTATTGTTCTTACTAAATAAAACTAATTGAAAAAGAAAATAATGAAAAAACTAACCACAATCGTAAATCATAAATCGTAAATCATAAATCATAAATCTAAAATAATAAAGATTCTCTAAAATCTTAGAAAAAAATAAAAAAAAGCCCTATCGAAAATTGATGGGGCTTTTTTTTGAGAGTTTTATTTGTCCTTTTCAGATTTTTGTGAGATTTGATTTTTATTCAACCGGAACACAAATATCAAGGATAAATTTTCGCTCGGGATGGTGGGTATGATCATTATAATATAATTCATAATAATTGCCGTCCCTTGATTTATAATCGTTTTCGGCTACCCAAACACACATGCTGTTCCATGCTTTTTCAAATTCTTCAACTCCAATTTCAAAACGGCCTACCGCAAATTTCCCTTTCGGGATTGTCATTGTGCCAACTTCACCATCACTTGCAATCTCCCGCTCAAGAGTAATTCCCGCACTTTGCCTTACTTTTGAAATCTCAGTTACCTTAGGATCATCGTGATAAACTGTAATTGTTTTTGTTTCAGGAAAATTCAATAATCCTTTTGGCCCAGCCCATCTAAAAAGCCTTTCATAAACAGCACCAATTTTATTAAAATCTCCAACATGCCTGATGTAAGCAATTTTTAATTCAGGCATTTCCTTTACTTTAATTTCTGCATTCATATTTATCCAATTTTTTAATTTATTAATGCTGCAAATGTAATTTTCAAAAGTGATTTTCTCTTTACAATTCTTGCTTTCCGTTTTACAAATCTTGCTAAACTTATCCTTTCCTTTCTCCTGAAATTCGGTGGCACTCATTCCATAAAATTTTTTAAAGGCACGAGAAAATGATGATAAATCCTTAAAACCATTTACATAAGCTAAGTTTGTAATTGAATCAACATTTCCTGTCAATAAAATTGAAGCTATTTTCTCAATTCTTTTTCTTGTAATAAAAGTTTTTACAGTCTCGCCTGTAATTGTTGAAAATATTCTGTGAAAATGAAAAGGTGAAAAACATGCATTTTTTGAAACAAGTTCTAAAGGCAAATCTTTATCTAAGTTATTTTCAACAAAATCAATTACTTTATTAATTCTATTAATATATTCCTGTCTGATTTGGTCTTTGTTGGTCATTTAAATAAGTTTTGTAATAAAGAAAAAAACTATTTCTTTTTCATTACGAAAATAAAGCATTTGTTTTTATTTTTGCCACTTTGATATGCAATTTTTATGAGAAAAATAAACTCCATTTTTGTTTTGATAATTTGCTTATTATTATCAACACAACTTACTGCCCAGAAAACTGATACATCATCATTTAAACCGCATGGGAAACCTATAATAAAAATATTTAGTAATTTCCACACTTCATTAAACGATGGCAGGGAGAATTCAGCTTTTGAGATAACAAGAGCTTATTTTGGATATTCTTACCAATTAAGCCAAGAATTTTCGGCAATTATTAAACTTGACATAGGTAGCCCGGATGATGAGTCGCAGTATTCATTATTAAAAAGATATGCTTATTTTAAAAATGCTGCACTTAGATATTCAAAGGGGAAATTATGTTTAAATTTTGGATTGATAGGCCTATTGCAATTTCAGGTTCAAGAAAAATTCTGGGAACACAGATATGTTTATAAATCGTTTCAGGATGAACATAAATTTGGCTCGAGTGCCGATATTGGGGCAAATATTATTTATAAATTTAATGAAAAAATTAGTGCTGATTTCACAATTATGAATGGTGAAGGTTATATAAAACTTCAGACCGACGACACTTATAAAAGCGCTTTAGGAATTACCTTTAAGCCGGTAAATAATCTGATCACTCGGTTTTATTACGACTTCACCAAAAAAAACATAACACAATCAACACTTTCAACTTTCGTTGGATATAGGTTTTTAAAAAGGTTTTCATTTGCATTTGAATTCAACTATGAATCAAACTACCTATTCCAAAAAAATAAAAACATGAGCGGTATCTCAACTTATACTACTTATGAGATTAATAATAAATTTCAGTTATTCGGGAGATACGATCGCCTCTCATCAAATATAATTAAAGATGAGGAGAATCCCTGGAATTTACTTAAAGATGGGAGCGCAATAATTGCAGGCATTCAGTTTACCCCCATTAAACAAGTAAAGATTTCTTTAAACTATCAGGACTGGGTTCCTTATGCAGAAAATATGAGTAATGAATCTTATATTTTTGTGAATTTTGAATATAAAATCAATTAATATTTGAACAAATGAATACTCGAAATATTAATTATTATAAAATAATAATATTCTCTCTATTTTTAACATTTTCCTATTCTTGTCGCAAGAGTAATTATATAGTAAAAGATAACATAATTACATTAAGAGATAACGGAAGTGGAACTGGCACAACAAACTGGACATCCGAAAATGAATATATCATCGAAGGCTTCGTTTTTGTAAACGACGGACAAACGTTGACTATTGAAGCCGGAACCGTAATCAGAGGCAGAATAGGACAGGGCTCAGCCGCAAGTGCCCTGATAGTAGCAAGGGGAGCAAAAATTATAGCAAAAGGTAATCCCGAAAACCCGATTATTTTCACGGTCGAAGGAGACGATCTGCAAGGTTCGGTTCCTGTTATGTCAAAAGGACTTTGGGGAGGATTATTAATTCTTGGAAATGCACGACTGAATCTTGAAAGTTCCGAAAGCCATATCGAAGGGATCCCCCTAAGCGAGCCAAGAGGTTTATACGGAGGGTCAGATGATCAGGATAATTCAGGCATAATTCAATATGTTTCTATCCGACATGGTGGTACCAATATTGGCGAAGGAAATGAAATTAACGGCTTAACTCTTGGAGGTGTCGGTAATGGAACAATCATTGAACATGTTGAAATAATTTCAAATGCCGATGACGGAATTGAATTTTTTGGCGGTTGTGTGAACTGTAAAAATATTGTGGTTGCTTTTTGTGGCGACGATGCTTTTGATTATGATTTGGGATATAGTGGAAAAGGTCAATTCTGGCTTGCTATTCAAGACCTTGCAAGTGGCGATCTTTTAGTTGAAGCAGGTGGTGGCGAAGACCCTGTTGAAGGTGAACCCTATTCAATTCCTGAAATATATAACGCGACATTTATTGGAAGAGGTGAGGAAATTAATAACTCCCTAATGTCTTTTGATTTTAATGCCGGAGGAGAATTCGCTAACTCTATCTTTATCAATCAAGGAAATGGAATTGAGCTTGAATACACTCCAAACCGCATGAATAGCTTCACTCAATTTGAAAAGGCAAATCTAAAAATAAAAAATAATGTTTTCTTCAATATAAATAACGATACTCCTGAAGGTATTTTTAAAGTTGTTGCTGAATCGGGAATTGATGTTAGCGAGCAAAATGCTGTCTTTCAAGAATATTTTTCGACTGCAAAAAATATTATTTTCGATCCCGGAATTAAATATGAAGACGGAAGTTATAATATCATTCCGTTTGGCGATGTCTTCACAAACTTAGCCCCCTACCCTTCTGCGTGGTTTGATAATGTAAATTATAAAGGAGCTTTCGGAAATTATAATTGGGCAGATGGCTGGACTTTGCTCAGCCAATCGGGTTATATAAATTGATTTAAGACTATTCGCTGAATGATTAAGTGACTAAATGAGAGGATGAAAAAATAAAAAAATCCTTTAGATAACTTGAATATTTAATAATTTTATATAAATTTGTATTATAAAAACTATGAGTATTCATTTCAACATAAAGAATGTCTTGCTAATCTGTAATTTAACAAAGATAACTACAATGGACAAATGGGAAATAATGCGCATAATGTATTAATTATTTAGAAGTTAGGTGCAAATTTTGAAGAAGAACTCTGCATATGAAAATAGTAACTGAAGATGAATTAAAAGTATTAACGTTTAATGGTCTATTGAAAATATTGACAGTAAAGAGGATTTATAAATATATTTCATTTGAAAATGGATTGAAATACTTGATTAAAAACAATAGTCTAAAATTCAGTTCTCCAAATAATTTCAATGACCCATTTGACTGTAATCCAATTCTATTTGATATTGACATCTCTAAGCAGGAAATGAAAGAGTTTTTGAACACTTTGCTTTTTAACAGGAAAGAAAAGAGGTTAATTTTAGAAAAATGCAATAAAAAACATCTTATAGATTCTTTACATTATCAGAAAGCAAAAAAAAGAATTTATTGTTTTTCTGAAACAAATAAGGATAATTTACTTTGGGCACACTACGGCGATTATCACAAAGGAATATGTGTCGGATTTGAATTCCCAATTAAATATAAAAATGACTTTGTTTTATATCCTGTCAATTACCCAAAAGAATTAGAAGTTGTAAAATTTACTAAGGATTCAAATAGGGTTCTATTTTATTGGCTTACAACAAAAATGACTGAGTGGCAATATGAAAAGGAAATAAGAGCAGTAAACATAAATGATAATGATTACTGTACATTTGATAAAAGCAACATTAAGGAAATTGTATTAGGATACAAAGTGCTTGAGCATCAAAAAAAAGAATTATTAAAAACATTGAAGCGAAATGATTATCCAAAAGATGTAGCTATCAATAAAGTTGACATTGACAAGACAAATTTGAAACTGAAAATTAAAAAAATCAGCACCTAATAAAGTGTCATATGTAATGCGGGGTTCAGAAGGTAATTCAACCGCAGTTCTTTGTTGCAACACCGCCAATTCGTCTTTGACGATTGGCGAAAAAAAAGAAAATATGAATAAACGAATTGGCTCATTGCAAGTTTGAAAGTGAAGTGCTTCGAAAACCCGCACTACACATAGCCAAACCATTAACATTCTTGCTGAGAAAGTGCAGTATATAAATGAAAATAAAGTGAAAATGACTACTTTTGAAAGAAAAATTTAAATGGCAAAAGAATCTGAAATCATATTTTACCAAGGAGATGATGGAAATGTAAAAATTGAAGTTTTCTATCATGACGAGACGTTTTGGATGACTCAAAAGAAAATAAGTGAATTATTCGGAGTTCAAAGACCAGCAATTACGAAACATCTAAAAAACATATTTGACAGCGATGAATTAGTGGAAGATTCAGTTAGTTCCATTTTGGAACATACTGCTGAAGACGGGAAAAACTATAAGACAACATTTTACAATATTGATACTATAATTGCAGTTGGATATCGTGTAAATTCTAACAAAGCAACAAAGTTTCGCATTTGGGCAACCAAAACATTAAAAGAGTTCATAATCAAAGGTTTCGTGCTTGATGACGAAAGATTAAAGCAAGGAAAGCATTTCGGAAAAGATTATTTTGATGAGTTACTTGAACGGATTCGAGAAATTCGTGCAAGTGAAAGAAGATTTTATCAAAAGGTTACAGACATTTATGCACTTTCGATAGATTATGATAATTCAGACTCACTAACAAAAGACTTTTTTGCAATGGTTCAAAACAAACTTCATTGGGCAATTACAGGAAAAACCGCAGCAGAGATTATTTATTCCTCAGTTGATGCTACCAAACTTTACATGGGTTTGACTAATTGGAAATATGCACCAGATAGAAAAATATTAAAATCAGATGTTTCGATTGCCAAGAATTATTTAAACGAACAGCATATAAAAGAACTTAATCGTATTGTTTCTGCATATCTTGACTTGGCTGAAAGTAGAGCAGAACGGCAGATTCCAACAACAATGGAAGAATGGATTAATTTTCTAAATCAGTTCTTGAAATTATCAAGTTTTCCGATTCTTAAAGACAAAGGGAAAATTTCTTCATTAGAAGCAAAACTGAAAGCAGAGAAAGAATATGAAAATTATAGAACAATTCAAGACCAAAATTTTCAATCAGACTTTGATAAAGAAATTAAAAGATTGAAAGGAGATTAATAAAGCACGAAATGCCAACAACAAACATAACCCCAAATAACAGATAATGGCTATATTTGCTAAACCTTGATCAAAATAAAAAAAAATGAGCAAAAAGAAAAATACTAATAGAATGAGCACAGAAAAAGATCTTGCAAAAATAATGGAAGAAATTAAAAAGCAAGATTTTCAAAATACTGATGAAATTAATAATTTTCTAAGCAATATGATGGGACAAAGTCTTGACGATTTACCTGAAAGGACAGATAAAAAAGGACGTTCTCAGGATTTAGTCATTGATGCCTATGAACAACCTATCTCAAAAGGGAAAAAATTAGTAAAACAAGCTCTTGAATTAGACCCCGATAATGCAGATGCATACAATTATTTAGCAAGCATAGAAAAGGACCTTGAGAAAGCAATTAAGATGTATGAGAGAGCAATTAATGCCGGCGAAAAGTCACTTGGGAAGAAGTTTTTCAAAGAAGAAAAAGGGCATTTCTGGGGAATCTTGGAAACACGGCCTTATATGCGTGCAAAAGCTGGACTTGCAGACTGTTGGTGTGCTAAAAAAGAAGTTGATAGAGCAATTGAAATCTATGAAGAAATGTTAGAACTAAATTCTGGCGATAATCAAGGAATTAGATACTTATTATCAACTTTATTGTTAGATAAAGATGATTTGACCAAATTTGAATTGTTTATAGAAAAAAATGAAGATGAAGATTGTGCTGTTTGGAATTACAATAATGCATTGTATAATTTTATGAAATTAGGGAAAACAGCAGCAAGTGAAAAGAAATTGCTAAAAGCATACAATAGCAATGAATTTGTAATTGATTATATGTTAGGGAATAAAAAATTGCCTAATGAACTACCACAATATATTGGACGAGGTGACGAAAATGAGGCAATTTCTTATGTTTATGAAACGTGGTCAATATGGAAAAAAACTGAGGGTGCTTTAGATTGGCTTTACGAATTTAAAGAACTAAGGCTGAATATGAATTAATTACTTTGCCTTTATTATTAAACTTTGTGTGAAAAATTCCGTGATAATCTTTGTTGAAAAAAACACTCTACTTTTTGTTCACTATACCAACGATTTCAAATCAAGGCTTAAGTAAAATATTCAAGACTTGGCTTTAAGCCATGCTCTGGCAATTTTCTACCCATGATTCGCATTTATTACTGAGCAATGCTTTCCTAATCCTTAAATAAAAACCACTCCGGATTTAGATATTTTTTAGCAGACTCGCCATAAGATTCCACCTTTTTAGTTTCATCAACTTTATAAGTGCATTTTTCGCCATACTTTCTTGAGATAATCAGGTTTGACTCAATATTCTGTTCATCTATTCTGACATAAGTTGCGAAGTGCCCTCCTTTCTCAGTATTTATACTCTCGTGGCAAACCGGGCAGAAAAAATCAACAATTTCACCAACTTCAACTTCAAACGAAGGACTTACGATAACAGAATAGTTTCCCATTTCCTCGTGTAATAATACCAGGCCAACATGATTATTTTTTGTTTTTGCTGATAAGATAATGTTTTGATAGGGATTTATTTCGCTTCTGCAATGAGGACATAAATATTTAATATTCATTACTATTTAATTTAAGTTAAAAACTATGCCAGCTATTAATTGTTTTGCCGGAATTTTATAAAGGTAAATAAAAATTTCGAGGATTTTCAAAAATTCTTGTGTTTTTTTTATACATGAGCCAACTGTATTAAAATTATCAGTTGCGAAATTATTTGGTGTAACTTTGAGTTTTTCTTTGTGAAACTCTGTTTAATAGATATTTCACAAAAAGTCAAAAAAGAGACACAGAGAATTATTTTAAATCATTACAGATATTTTAAGCCCGCCTTAAATTGTGAATGATTATTTATTTTTCTTCTTAAACACATCGAAACGTGTACCAATCCACAGCCTTATTTGATTCATATTGTAATGAAAATTAGTTTGAAGAATTGGAATCGGAGTGCTGTTGAAACCAAACACTCCTCCAAGTCCGGCGTAAAACTTATCCGAATTATATCCAAAAGCAAGCCTTCCAAGCCATAATAATGTTAATTTTTCTCGTTTCTCACTTCCCGCATTGTTTTCATATTTGTATTTTTGAAGAAAACATCCCGGTAAAAATGAGGCATTAATATAAAATTTCTTAAGCATTACCAAAGTATATGAATATCCTAACGACACACCAAACAATTGAAAATTACCACTTCTAATTTGCTCACTCGGGTCGATATTATATTTATCTATATATGAAAGCGGAATAATACATGAATCGGCAGAAAGTTTTAAAAGCAAAACCGCCGGCATTAGCATTAGTGAGCCTGAACTTTTTAATTGCCTTGCGTTTTGAAGGTAAGCCGCCCTAATCGAATGTTTTCTATAATTGAAAATATAATAAATTATTGCACTCTTAGAAGAAATTCTAATGTCCGGACGCTTTGGATATTTATCTCCTACCGACCAACTATCATAAATTTCATCAGGATTGTCAATATAAAAACCTTTATAGTCCTGAATAGAAATTTCCGCAGCAATTGCTTTTCCGTAAGCATTAATTCTAAGGTCAATTATTTTACTTTTCCCTTTAATATCTTCATTTCGTTCATAAAACGGGCTCCGAATAGCCAATCCAAATCCAAACCATTTATAAAAACCCGCTAAACCTACTTTTGTATAAATATTTGGTTTAAACAAAATTCCTTTCTCAGCACCTTTTGGTTTTACCTGAAAACCAATACTTTCGTTTAGTAAATAAAAACGACTTGTAAGCAAATATTTATAACTGACAATATATTTAGGATTGATTTTATTGTTCTTTTTACCGGCTTTTTCATTTCCATCAGCTAAGCTGTAATTTAATGAAACAAAAAAAGTTACTAATAATATAAAAAAGGTCTTCACCAACAATCAGTCTTTTAATTTCTTACTTGAAAAAAATGCTAATCTTCAAGCTCACAAAGATACATTTTTCTTAATATTTTGTTGAAAATTGTGAATTTTGCAATGAAACTAATTGGACTGGCAAAATAATATTTTCGTTTAAAAAATTATTTAATGTAATTTTGTTCCTATTAAAACTTTTGAAAATTTATTGTAATTAATAATATGTATAATGTTGACCCGGAAATAGAAAGAAAAGAAATTTTAAAACGTTACAGTAAATTATTACGCGCATGGACTTCTACAAAAACTAAAGAAAACAGATTGCTTGTTCGTAAAGCTTTTTATTTTGCTGCTGAGGCTCATAAAGATATGCGGCGAAGAACCGGTGAACCTTATATTTACCACCCTCTTGAAGTGGCCAGAATTGCTGCCGGTGATATTGGG
>Ga0222665_1001213_pt1 | contig 12245 bp, 12 predicted proteins | sample AntAcemetagen653_FD_179853 | JGI IMG/M metagenome (GOLD analysis project Ga0222665, IMG submission 179853) | Saline water microbial communities from Ace Lake, Antarctica - #653 | ecosystem: Environmental > Aquatic > Non-marine Saline and Alkaline > Saline | place: Antarctica: Ace Lake...
TGAATTGATTGAAACGCTTAAATATAAAAACATTGAAGTACTTAAACCTCATGCTGATTTATTTCCAAAACCTTTAAAAGGTCGTTCATCTTCCGAAATTTATTATAAGGGTGATATTGAATTACTTAAAAAGAAAAATATATCAATAATTGTAACATCAAAAGCTAATGAGCGTGAAAAAAATGCACTTTATTCTTTTATTAACGAATTACCGAAGAAAGATTTTGTATTCCTATTAAGCTATAATAATAGTTTTGAAATTGATATTCTGAAACAAATCCTTTTAAAAGGATTTAAGGCTGTTGTTGTCATTCCCTTTGGTATTCTTCAATTAAAAGTCAGAAAAGACTTGGAAGAGTATTGGAATGAAAAAGATGTCCTAGTTCTATCATTAACGGCCCCAAATCAAAAATGGAGAAGTTATGAGAGTATTAAAGCATTAAAATTTCGTCTCAAAATGTCAAATATAGTGTTAATAAACAGCCTGCATTATGAAAAATTGGTAACATTTGAGAATGATTTTAAATCAATACATAGTCAGAAGTTTTACTTAAACTATTGGACCAACCAATTAGATTTTTTTAATAAAATTTCTGCAGATAGAATTGGTTTAGACCCTATCACAAAAAGACCAAATACAATTAAAGTAATCAATTCATTGAATATCGAATGAAGTTAGAGTGATATAAAAATGCACATAACCAGTCATTCCAGCGGATTTGCAGGGCTCCGTTGCGCTACGCCCCGCAAACCGCTGAATTCTTCATTAGCCTTTTTATGGAGGTAATTCTGCTATATGACTGTTTTAGTAGCCTTAGCGACAAAAGACGCTCTTGTCTTGGGATGTGATAGTTTAGGGACAATACCCAAGGTGTTAGTAGACCCCTTTGCATTGATTAGTGAATTTTTTGACTCTAAAAACGAATGGAAGCTAAAGATTGGAACTGATGGCAAAACTATTCTGCAAAATGTCGATGATATTTACAAGAAAGTTAGGTACGTTCCGTTTGATCACATGACGCATGTAACAAAAATGTTCTCTTTTGCTCCGTTAGAAATAGGAGTAATGCAGACTGGTATTGCTTCATTAGGGGATAGAACGATAAAAAGTCTTATCAATGAGTTTAAGAGCAAAGAACCGGCTTTCAATAACAAAAAGAAACCAACAAACTATACCGTAAAAAGTATTGGTAAAAAATTACTAAACTTTATTAATAAATTTTACAAAGAAGCATACTCTGAAGAAAGAATGCCTCACTTAGAGTTTATGATTGGGGGTTACGATAAACAAAAGCAAGTCCCATCAATAATGGGGTCAAGTCTCCGAATAGCTCTTGCTTTTTAAATGTAAGTGTCGTATAAGCCTGCTTATGTCACGGCCATTAAGAATAGAATATCCGGATGCCTGGTATCATGTAATGAACCGGGGAAGGAGATATGAGGCGATTTTTGAGGATAAGAATGATTATTCGGCATTTATCGAGTTATTGCAGGATGTGATTGACATTTTTCACATAAAGGTTGCTGCTTTCTGCCTAATGCAAAACCATTATCACCTTTTAATACAGACCCCGGAAGGAAATATTTCAAGGAGTATGAGACATATTAATGGTGTTTATAGTCAAAGATTCAATAGGATACATGGATACGACGGTCATCTTTTCAGAGGGAGGTATAAGTCCATACTGATTGATGCAGACAGTTATTTATTGCAGGTGATGAGATATATACACAGGAATCCAATAAATGCTGGACTGTCTGAAAATTTGAATTATACATGGAGCAGTCACAAAGCCTATCTGTCTGATTTAAAAAAATGGCGTTGGGTAAGTAGAGAGAAAATATTAACGATGCTTAGTGGGACCAAGGCCCTGCAAAAGACTGTTTACAGAGATTTTGTCAATGAATCAGACAATGAGGACTTTTCAGCGATCTATAAGAAAAGGAAGCTTCCTGCAATTCTTGGAAGTGCACCTTTTTTGAAGTTGATCAAGAATAATTACTTTATTAAAAAAAGGCATATAGAGGTTCCGGAATCACAATTACTGGCCCCGGAACCAGATAAGATTATGGCAGTAGTCTGTGCAAAATATAAGGTATCTGTTTCTGATTTGCGGATATCAATAAGAGGACAGCTAAATGAGGCAAGAAATGTTGCGATGTATTTAATGAGACATTTAAGGGGAGATACTTTAAGTTCAATATGTAAAGAATTCGGACTAAAAAAGGACAGTTCTGCTGGAAGTATAGTTGACAGCGTTAAAAAGCAGACAATAAAAAATAAGCAATTCAGAAACAAGGTGGAGATGATAAAGAAATCAATAATAAAGAGCTAATAGGAGACTTGACCCCTTTCCATTATTGATTTGCCGCAGAAAAGTCACCTGTACTCCGACGAGCTTTTTAGAGGCCCATTCTCGCACAGGAACCACTTATCTGCTATCCCATAGCCATGGATAACAGTTGCATTTGAGTGATGAGGAAATCACAAAAAGATTTCCGTGCCACAACTTTTGAACGTTACCAATAATTTATTTGTGGCGGAATTGTGTATAATTATGGTATGAAAAAGAATTATGATTAAATTCGTATGTTGGACGGGGATTGACATGTATATCGAAAATGTATAAGTATAGATATTATAGATATTAAGGATAAATATACATCATATGAGAGAAGATTCACCCGAATGGGCACTGGGATATAAGCTTAATAAGATGCGATTAGCAGAGGGGAAAACTCTGAAAGAGGCGGCCGAAGCGATAAAGGTTACGCCTCAGTTTATCAGCGCGGTCGAAAAAGGTCGGAGTGGAATCCGCTTCACCAACCTGAGGAAACTTCTCCGCTTTTATAATTCATCCATTATGGAAATCTCGGATGAAAAGCCGACAAGCAAAATAATTCATCTTGAAGATGCAGAGTCGTATGATTTGGGGGACAAGGGTATATATTCTGCTTGTCTTTTCAATGATTCGGACGGAAAGCAATTACAACCCCTTTATTATCGTTTTAGTCCGGGCTCGAAAACGAGAAAACAGCAGCATGGCGGCGCAGAATTCATTTTTATGATAAGTGGATGTATCGATTGCACGTTGGAAGACCCTGTAACAGGAGTGTCTAAAGCCTATCATCTTGTTAAAGGAGATTCCTTGCACGTTGAAAAAATGTATATCCATCAAGTTACTTGCTCTGGAACACAAACTGCGGAAGTTCTGGGGATAGCCTATGACAGAGAGAAGATAAAATTCCTTAAGTAACAGCGATTGTATGTTTACCTGTCCTATCTAAAATAACTCCGGCCCTGAGTAACTTCAAGGCCGAGAGTGTCAGATAATCTGTGTAAATGAACTTTCCTCATCATCAGGGCATCCGGTAATATCCTGTCTCGCCTCCTGTCTGGTTTCATAACGACAGTGATGGAGCTGTTCATTTTTCAGGATGCCCCAAAAACTTTCCATTGGGGCGTTATCGTAACAATTCGCTTTCTGACTTATAGAGGTCCCCATCCCAACCCAATCAAGCAATGATCTATATTATTTGAGCACGATATTGACTGCTACGATCTGAGTGGTGAATCAAACCTGTTTCAGTGCGTTTGGCAGTCACGGCCCTCAAAAGGGACTGGCTGACCAGATTTTTCGTCATGCGTTCTCCCATGGCATAGCTTACGACTACGGCAAAAAGATCCTTGCGGCCTGCAAGATACAGCCAGCCTTCTAACGTGGGAATGTAAGTTATATCCTTCATCCAGATCTGGTTCGGAGCAGATGTTTCGAACTTCTGATCCAGCAGATTATCCGCCACGGGCAAAGAATGACGAGAGTCGGTCGTGACCTTGAAACGTCGTTTTTGTAGGCAACGCAACCCGAGTTTCTTGCGAATCCGCTTGATTCGGCAAACACCTCCGATGATGACTCCTTCTCCTTTTCTTAATCATATCTTCCAGTCAAAATAATTGGCACACTTTTGTACATCAATAAACTGACTGATCACATATCAATGGTTGGAAAAATTTGCAATTGGTGGGCTAAGAAATTATATAAAAATCGTTTTTATTAACACCGTTATCGGCCAGGACCCTCTGTAGACGCGCAGGACCATACATCTGGCGTATCCGTTTAGGAGCGGCACGTATCTCCAATTCTAATCTCAGTTCTTTCCGCTCTCTGGAGGAAAGGCAGTTTAACCCAGGCATAATATCCGCTTATCGTCACTTTCAGTACCCGGCACAATAACTAGAGCGAATAGCCAAGTCGCAACTCCTTAATCACCGCGTACCTTGAAGCGACTCCTTCGCAAAGTACGCGGCCGCTTTTTTTAAGATATCACTCTCACTTTCGTGTAAAGCCCGTTGGGTCCACCCTCTCCATATTTACACCTCTGTCTTAGATTTTATCTAAACATTGGTGTTCATTTTTTTCAACATATCATAATTGTTAGCAATTCCACCACAGGTAGATTATTAAATTATATCTTGACAACTAAAACCAAAAGGTTTATTTAAAATCAATTATCACTTTCAATAAAAGTGGTAATAGTAAATCAATTATCACTTTTATTGAAAGTGATAATAATGAATCAATAATCAATAGAAAGGAGGTTAACTAATATATTTGCAGAAAGAGGGATAGAAAAATTTAAACAGTCTGGCTTGGAGCCAAACTAACCATCTAAGAGTTAAGTAACCTCGGATGGTTTCTTAAGTTGCGGTTAAAGTTATTTTAACAAAACAAAAATTATTTGGAGGGATTAGAAATGTTTGAATTTCCTATAAGAACAGTTGCAGATGGAGTTCCTAATTATGGTGTGGATGTAACATTTCCTGTGCATTTGGAGAAGAAGCTGCCTACGATGGACAAAAAGCTGATTATTAATGCTGCACCGGTTGGGGCACTTATTTCAGCATCACAAAATCCCAGCATGCCTTTTAATGTTGAAGAGATTGCCAGAGATGCCATAGCTTCTTATAAAGAAGGGGCAGCCATTTTCCATGTACATACGAGAGTTGATGGTGCTTTTTCTTTCGATCCGCTGGTATATAAGAAATGCATGGATTTAGTCTTTAAAGAATGTCCGGATATGATTACTGATCTTTGTACCGTATCATCGTTTACTCATGAAGGCGTTGAGGGCAGGATGAAGCCCATGATCGCTCCCTTGCTCGAATTTGGGCATAAATATTCCGAAATTGCAGTTATTAATCCAGTCTCGAATGCCATCGGTGACTTTATTTTTGTCGCCACTCCTTCAGGGATAGAAGAAGAGACAGCATATTTGGAATCTGTTGGAGTGAAGCCCGAGTTGGCCGGTTATACCCAAACTGCAATAGGGGTTATTGTTGAGCACTTAATAGATAAGGGTATTGTAAAAGCACCATATCTTATAGATGTCGTTGCAGGCGTACATAACTGTACACCGGCCCGTCCGGATCCGGAAGCGTATGTTAATCTGATACAAATGATTCGCATGCTGCCACCCAATACAAGATGGCAAGCCATTATTGGCGGCCATAATTGGTTGCCTCTCTCTGTGTTTTGTATAATGGCCGGCTGCGATGTCGTCAGAGTTGGCATGGAAGATCAGGTGCACATATATCCTCATAAGGATGATCTTATCCCGAGTGCCGCTTCAATGGTTAAAAAAATAGCGGCGATCGCTAAAGAACTTGGACGTGAAATTGCCACGCCGGATGAGGCCAGAAAAATTCTTGGCTTACCGAAGCCCTGACCGGTAAAGAATCTATGCCAGCTGAGTCAAGATCTCGGTAACGCACCAAACCAGATCGGCATATTCTACGGTCTTCTCAACTGCAGGTGTATTGAAACCCTTGGTCGTTGCGGAGTTGCTCCTCCGCAGCGACCATCTCTTAAGGTAAAGCATGACATCTATTCCAACAAGTTGTTCAATAAATTCTACGGCGCTACAATGGCAGAGTACGGAAACAATTTTCGGACATTGTTGGATATTGATCAGATTGATTCCGGAAAAGTTCGAGCAGAACAAATTATGGTCTTTGAGCACCCAGCATAAGATGCTGGCGCTCTGACGGAACGGATTGTAGCTACGAAAAACAAGAGGATCGCTAAAATGAAGGAGGATTTGATTTTGAAAATGAAAGACAAAATTATTATCACGGCGGCCATTACCGGCAGCATTCACACGCCGACGATGTCCAAATACTTACCGATCACCCCTCAGCAGATTGCCGATGATGCCATCCTGGCCTGCGAGGCGGGTGCAGCTGTTTGTCACATCCACGTTCGCAATCCCGAGACAGGACAACCGGTCTCCGATATGAATCTTTTCAGGGAAACCATCAGCAGCATAAAGAAAAGATGTAATATGATTATTTGCATTACAACCGGCGGCGGCCTCGGCATGACAGCCGAACAGCGTCTTATTCCCGTCTCCACATTCAGTCCTGAATTGGCCTCTTTTAATGCCGGTTCGGTGAATTTTGCCCTCTTTCACGCCCTCGATAAATTCAAGGAATTCAATTTCGACTGGGAAAGCAAGTATCTGGCCTTTACGGAAGATTTTACTCTTTCCAATACATTTAAATCCATGAAGGAATTTGCCCGTACCTTTAATGAGAACAATACCAAGCCGGAATTTGAAGTTTATGACGCCGGGATGATCAACAACATCGCTTTTATGATTGACCGGGGCTACGTCAAGAAGCCCGTGTACATCCAGTTTGTCATGGGCGTTCTAGGCGGAATCACCCCGAGTTCCGAGAACCTGTTGTTCCTGGTTGATTATGCGAAGAAGCTGATCAGCGATTTTGAATTTTCCGTCTGCGTAGCCGGGAGGGCACAATTCCCCCTTTGCACCCAGTCGCTCTTGATTGGCGGCAACGTTCGGGTCGGGCTTGAGGACAATCTTTTCCTTGGAAAAGGGATCATGGCCAAAAGCAGCGCCGAACAGGTGACCAAAATAATGAGGATTGCCAGAGAACTGGGAATAGAGCCGGCTACGCCGGAAGAAGCACGAAGTATTCTCGGTCTGAAAGGACTAGCTAAAGTTAACTACTAAAGACAAGAAAATTGATGAGTTAATAGACTGGGTAAATAGTACGGAAATCCTTGTCTGGCTTGACAGTTTGTGCGTAATAGAGTGCGTAATAGGGGACGTTGGAAGGTTTGTAAGGTTATTCACGCTCGTGGCTAACTACTGTTTCAAGATTATCACATACCTGGATGTTACTCCAAGTATTCTTTTTTTCTGCATTGCGGAGACGACCACGGCACTGAAGCGTTGCACGGACATAGGGGCCTGAATGATGTGAGTGTGCTGCCAGCCGGTTTTGTCTAAAATCCCGATGTAGTCATCTATCAGGATTGCTCCTTTGCCGGATTCCTCTGTGTATTTCCATTCGATAAGAACAAGAACCTTGGATCCGGGCTTCTTCTCTCCAATCATCACCGCATCTACGGATGTCGCATTTGCGCCGCGGGTATGTGACCTTTCATTCAGGTAGTTACGGCTGCCAATGACCTCGAATTCCACAAATCCGTTGTCAACTGTCACTGCCTGATCTATTCCTCCACAGATGTTTTTCAGAATCGCGGTTGCCGCATCTTTCCGCTGTCTAACGAAATACAGATAGTTAAGGCATGCAACTTGCGATGACAGTAAGTGGCCGGTCGGTTCGGTATTCTCATCTCCCATCCACCATGCGATCGAGTTTTCCTTGAAATACTCGATAGCGTCATCCCGGATTCCAGCCCAAAGATTGAGTGTTGCATCCTGCAGAACAAATTCTCTTTCCTTTTTCGAAAATAATCCGTCACCGGGATCACGGAATAAAGCATCCCTCATTGCCGTAGCCTTTCTTCTTTGATCTTCACGATAGCTCATAGAGTTCCCTTAGAGTTAGAGTATCCCTACTTTGATTGACTTATCTTTAACTACTGATCTGAGCCACAAAATACAAAACCCCGCTCTCTTTTCAGTTAGAGTAACGGGGTTTCTGGATGCTCAGGGATCATTTTAATCTTCTTTCCCTCTTAAGGTTAAAGAAGAAATATGGTTCGGGAATACTGCTGAATGTTGTTTATACCTAACTGATTCAAAAGTCAATGGAAACTGGTCGTTGGATGATCTAAACCCCTCGATTCCGCCTTCTCCTCGAAAACCTCCGGATCCGTGAATCAGCCGCATCTGTGTTTCCGCCATCTGCCCGGGCAAAAACGGAGATGTGGAGGATTTGATCATCGAGGCCCAGGGCAAACCCGGTCAGCTTCCTGGATTTCAGCCGGAAGTCGGTACCCAGCCCCACGGATGGGCGGGTTTCTGCCTTGGCCGAAAAGGCTGATTTCCGGAATTTGCTAACCTCGCTCTTGAGGGCCTTGTGCTCTTTGTCCGGATCATACCAGTCAATGGCATCTAAGGCATAGCTTTCAAGAAGCTTTTTGAAAACCTTGGAAAAGGTGCCGGGTTTACCAAATGCGTCCAAACCGACCACCTTGCCGTTGATCATGAAAATCGCGCCTACCTGGGAATCGATCAGCCTGAAGTGCTTTACGTATTTCTCGATCGAAGGCATTTCCTTGTCATAGATGGCGGCCATGGCACCGGTAGGTGAAGGGGCTGCCATCCTGGTCGCTTTTTCGGCGATACCGTCCCAAATGGCGCCCTGGTCGGCCCTGAATTCTCCTGTGGACCGGACCGAGTAATTTACCTGCTCTGACTTACGGGCACGGAGATTGGATGACATCATCCTCTTCTGGCTGTGGAATTTGGGGGTGTCATATGACCACCGGCCGTGCTCCACACAGCTGACTGGGATCACAATCGTGGTTTTGCCCTGAACCAGGATGGTGGTGTTGACGATCCGGTTCTGTTTGGCCCCGACCAGTTCTTCACCGTCTAAGATGAGGATCATTTTGGGGGATTTGTTTAGAACCTTCAGCTCCGGTACAGAGCCTTCACTGTCCAGTTCAACCACCTCCATCAGGTTTTCTCTCAGGGCCTCATCCAGGAGCAGGTATTCCAGACCCGTGCTGTATGCTGAGAGGAGAGGGTAAAGTGCCAGGTTTTTGTAAGATTGTTTCCGACCGACCTTAAGCTGTTCCAGATAGTTTTTGATAACCATATCCATTTTGTGTGCCTCCTTTCATTCGCGTTCAATTTATCAAACTCTTGATCAATCACTGCTCTCGATGCGCCACCCCTTCCCGTAAGGGTTGTTGGGGCTGTCAGCCGAATAGGGATTTCCTGCGCCGTATGGATTATTAATACTGTCATGGGAATAGGGACTACCATATCTTCTATAGGGATTTGATATGGAGTCAGAATCATAAGGATTACGACTCAACCTCCCCCTGTAGTTCCCCTGACTGTCATACAATCTCGCAGTATCGGTTGCGTAAGGATTGGTGGCTGATTTTGAACTGTAGGGGCTTCCGTAGGGGCCATACGGGTTGTTAATGCTGTCGGACCGGTAAGGACTGCCTGCACCATAAGGGTTGCTGGTCGATTCAGGCTCATAAGGGTTGGCACTGAGCCTGCCCAGGTCTTCTGCTGAGACCCAACCGCCCCATTGAAAGCCCAATAAAATGAAAACTCCCATTGCGAAAGTTAGTCGTTTCATGGTGTCACCTCCTTCATACCCCTTTCATTGCTGATTATGGATTTCTTCTTTTTGGGGCTATGATAACAGAGGGTTTTGACATATACGGTCACAACTGGAGAACTTTTTTTAAAAAATTGCAAAAAGACCGAAAAATAATGAGCTGCCGGCAAAATAGAGAAATCATTGTTGAAGTTGGGGGCAATATGTGTTTAACTGTCCAAAATATCAGTGTTATTTGAGCCAGACCATAGCCAGGGGCGCGCGTAGAATCAGAGTTATTGAGTTTTTGGTGGATACGCCCCACTACTTTGATAAAAAAAGTATCGGAATATTGATGGAAAAATTCACAATTGAGGTTACAGATAGCGGGGTTGTTGTGATTGGCGAAAAAGGAGACCGTCTGGAATTCAGTGCAGGTGAGGCACTAATGTTGCTTGATATTCTTAAAAACGAAGAAGTCGAATTGAGAAAGAAGGCTGAAGCGGCGTCTCCCTTGCCTTTAAACATCAACGTTTGAGCTGGGGTTAGAGCAAAGCGAGAAGAATCGGTTTTTCAGGAGGGTTGCTATGGCCAGGGGAGACCAGTTGGGGAGGCAGTGGAAGATTATCCAGACTTTGATATCGTCCAGGAAGGGAAAATCAGCCGCTGATCTGGCTGAGGAGATGGAATGCCATGCCAGGACCGTTTATCGGGATCTGGAAGCCCTCCAGGTGGCCGGGTTTCCCATTTACACCGAAAGGTCGGAAGGGAAGAACCTCTGGTCCCTGTTAGACACGGTCAAGCACCAGATTCCTGTCCCTTTCAGCCTCACGGAGCTGATGGCACTGTATTTCGGAAGGGACATGCTCAAGGTCTTCAAGGATACTGCCTTTTATGATTCCCTGGAGTCGCTCTTCCAGAAGGTCAAGACAACCCTTCCACCGGAATCCATCAAATATCTGAAAAATGTAGAGCAGACCCTTCACCTCGGGATGAAACCATACAAGGAATACAGCAAATTCAAGGAACTCTTAAACCGGGTCAATGATGCGGCCATCAACCGGAAAATGATCGAGATCGTCTATTACACTATGAGCCGGAAGAAAGAGAGCAGGCGCAGGGTGGACCCTTACCGGATCTGGTTTTTCAACGGGACCTTTTACGTGATCGGTCTCTGCCATATGCGAAACGAGGTAAGGATATTCGCACTGGACCGGATCAAGATGCTCCACCAGACAAAGGAGACCTTTGAGGTGCCGGAGGATTTCAGCCTGGAAGATTTCACGGGGCGGAGCTTCGGGGTGTATCAGGGGGAACCTGTCCATATAACGGTGTGGTTTCATCCGGATGTGGCAGGGTACATAAAGGAGAAGATCTGGCACGAGTCTCAACAGATTCATCAACAGGCTGATGGCTCCATCATCTTCGAGGCTCAGGTTGCCGGGACCGATGAGATCCGGTTTTGGATCATGACCTGGGGATCAAAGGCCGTGGTTCTTGAACCAGAGTTGTTGAGGGAGGAGATCAGGGCAGAGGCGGAGAGGATGGCAAAGGGATATGAAGGGCCAATTATGGCCGAGGAAAGCCTCCTGTATGACCACCAGGCTGAAGATCATCCTCTGAAAGGGGGTTGAACTGTAATTTCGATCCGAATTGCCTGTCAAGTTGAGAACAAAACATTCCACTTAGGAATAAATCATGATCAACAACACAGTAGAGTTGATTGAACTTGAGTCATACTGCGGGATCTACGGGTAGGTATAGGCTGCGTGATTTCCTGTCCCTTCAAATTCGTCTACCGCCGATTTCCCATTGACCCAATATGGGAATTATCGTATATTAGAAAAAACATGGAGGTATCTGACATGCAAAATACCATTCTCAGAATCGATGATGAATTTCAGGAAATCGGCACAAAAACAATCGATGACCGAAACAGGATTACCGTTGGCGATCTCTTTAGGGGATATAAAAGAGTTCGATTATATAAAAATGACCGGGGGGAACTCCTTTTACAGCCAACTGTTGAAATCCCCGCTTCAGAGCTTTGGCTGTTCCAAAATAGGGAAGCGCTTAAGGCTGTTCAAATAGGGCTAAAAGATGCATCTGAAGGTAAAATAGTAAAAGTCGAGCCCGATAAACTTTAGGGTCACCAATTGTTTGAATTATTTCTCACAAATCAGGCGCAAGACCCCTTGAATGCCCTTAAAGTTGATAAGGGCCTTCAAAAGAGATATAAGGCTGTCAAAAAGGCTATACGCTTTCTGTCCTCAAATCCGAGGCATAACAGCCTGAAGACGCATGAGTTCACCAGCCTAAAAGGACCCAAGGGAGAAAAAGTCTTTGAAGCCTATGCTGAACAGGCTACTCCGGCAGCATATCGAATCTTTTGGTATTACGGTCCTGATGAAAATCAAATTACAATTATTGCGATAACTCCTCACCCATAACTTGTCTCGCCGGTTTTTCCTGTGTTGGACTTTGGAAACGGATAAAGAAAACCAGCTAACGAGTCTCAATATTGACCTCAAAACTGATACTCCTCTTAACCCGAAATTCTTAATTGAGATATTATTATTAAATCCTTATAAACTATGCAGCTGGCTCATAGGAGAGCAGCTTCCGATCAAATCTGCATATTTCTCTTTTTATAGACCCGAATATTTTGAAACGCATCATTATTTGTTCG
>Ga0222665_1001220_pt1 | contig 12207 bp, 8 predicted proteins | sample AntAcemetagen653_FD_179853 | JGI IMG/M metagenome (GOLD analysis project Ga0222665, IMG submission 179853) | Saline water microbial communities from Ace Lake, Antarctica - #653 | ecosystem: Environmental > Aquatic > Non-marine Saline and Alkaline > Saline | place: Antarctica: Ace Lake | collected...
TGAGGCTTCTATGGAGTCACTGGGCTTCTCTGGGCGTTTCAGGTTATGGTGATGTTATAAATCATGTAATCGATCCTGAGGCTCTTATTCTAATTACAGCAACGGTTGGAAGATACGATCAGAGACTTTTTGATGCAATGATCGAATGGATGATGGAAAATGAAAGACTAGTGAACATTAATCGTTTGAAAACAATGTTGAAAAAGGAATCTTTTTTATGTGAAAATGTCATTCAAGCTATCGCAGAAACAGTTTCTAAGACAGGAAATGCAACTAAATGGAAAAAGTTTATATCACAAAAAGAAAATAATGACATTGAGCCTTTATTTCTCAATTCGGATTCATTTTCTGGCAGGGGAAAAGATCCGGTATTTTTAAAGTACGGTTTTGAAAGATCTATTTTTAAGAAGAGAGATCTTGTTTCTTCATTTTCAGTTAAAACTCCGGCGACACTTCATTTAAGATTGAGGTCTTTTTTCGGAGTAAATGCCAGAAGTGAGATAGTTGGCTATCTTTTAAGCAACAAAACTGGTGTTGCAAGGGATATTTCAAGATATAGCTACTATTTTCTGCGTACAATCCAGGAAGCTTTGTCTGAAATGGCATCTTCCGGAGTTTTAATTTCAAAAAACGTGCCGGGTAAAAAAAGAGAGATACAGTATTCGCTTGCCGGAAATGATATGGCAAATATGTTTTCATATGAAAGAGCCGAAAATAAAAGTATATGTTGGGCAGCGCTTTATTCAGCTCTTGAAAAGATTTTTAATCTAATAAATAACAAAGATTTTGAAAATTACTCTGAAATACTACAGAATTCGGAGCTTCGCAGAGTTGAAAGAGAATATCTTTCGGATATGTTTAATCGTTCAGGAATAGATATTGTTTTACCGGAAGGTTCCGATTATCCGGGAACTGAGTATAGAAGCAAAGTCTATGGATTTATTGCAGAAAAGTTATTCAACAGGCTCATTTTCTAATGTCACCAGGGTTGCGTCGGCGTCATCACTTGTAAGCTCTTCAACTATGTTGTAGAATATGTAAGGGTTTAGCGAGCTGTCAATTGCGATCCTTGGATTAGTGTCGTTGTCTTCGGTTCCGTAAATTCCTGAAAACTTTATCTTAGCATTTAATGGATTGAAAATTCCAAGAAAAACATCTGTTCCGTCATTCGTGTTTTCAAGGTTTATCGCGCTTCCTGATTCAAATTCACCCGTGAAATATCCGGAAATATAAAGGTCCATGTTCTTGTCAAAAGCTACATCAGTTGCAATTGAATCTCCCTCAGATGGAAAGTTAAATCGACCTTTGACTGTTCCACCTAGATCATATTTAAGGACAGTTGCAACTTCTTTTTCATCAACCTCTTTTGATCCGGCAACAAAAAAGTAGCTGTCAAGATCTGTAGCTATTTTCCATGCATGAGAAAGATCAGCAGCTTTTATCCAGTGAAGTTCACCGTCTGCTTTAAGTTTTACAAGAAACCCTGTAATTTTGTCTTCAGGATTCGTATCTCCTGTCTGAAAATCTCCTTTGGTATATCCTGCGGCAATAATAAAATCGTCACTTCCAACTGCAACAGACTGAATTGAGTCAAAAGCCTTCGTTCCAACCTGAACAAGAAAGATCTTTTCACCGGTTTTTGTGAACTTTCCGATAAATCCGTCCTTATCTCCGACAGATTCAGTATCTTCAAAAGAGCCGTCAACTCTTCCACCGATGAAAATGCTTTCGTCTTCATCAACAAAAGCTGAATAAATTGAGACACTTACTTCATTGTCGAGCGTGAAGTTGTTTAAGACAGTTCCATTGCTGCTATATTCAGTCACAAAGCCGATAAGATTCGTGTTTTCACTCTCTGCTTGATCTCCTGCTGCAAAGAAATTGCCATCTTTTCCGCAGACGAGGGCGTTCACAGACTGAATATGACTTTCAGTAAGCTCTATTCTCCATGATCGCTCAAGGTTTTTGTAAGATGAAATAAAAGCTTTTCCTTCGTATTCACCACTGATATAGATGTTCTCCCCACAAGCGACTGAACTTTTGATTGTTCCTTTTCCCAGATCGCTAGAAGATTCCTCATAAGTGTAGCTGTTTAGAATTTCCTCAGTATCTGCATCATCAACGGCATCATCAACAACATTGTTATCAACTACAGGATCACTGCCATTATCACAAGATATTAAAGCAAGCATAAACGCTAAGAAGATAAACAATTTCATAGATTCCTCCCTGTTAAAGCAGGGGAGATTATAGGATATTATAAGAATTATCTCAACTTTATCTTCTTAAGAAGCGCATCAACGCTAGCATACATAACAGGGATGAGGATAAGTGTGATCATTGTTGAAACAGCGAGTCCGAAAACAACTGCGATTCCCATTGGATTGAACATTTCGTGACCTTCACCGCTCATCATGGCAAGTGGGATCATTCCGCCAATTGTTGTTGTTGCAGTCATGAGAATCGGTCTGAGTCTGGTTCCTCCGGCGGTTATAAGAGCTTCTTCTACGCTTAGGTTATCCCTCAATTTAATGAGTTTTGTATAGTCAACAAGAACAATAGCGTTATTAACAACAATTCCAACAAGAATGATCATTCCAAGAAAAGCTGGAACTGACAGAGTGTTTCCAGACACCAGAAGTCCTATCAGAACTCCTGAGATAGCAAAAGGAATTGAGAAAATAATAACAAAAGGATCAACAAATGATTCAAACTGCGCTGCCATTACAAGATAGACAAGAATAATTCCAAGGAGAAGCATTATCAGGAGGTCTCCGGATGTATCCTGCTGATTTTTAATGCTTCCGCCGTATATCAACTCAATGTTGTCGGGTAAATTTGCTCGTTTGATAGCTTCATCAACTTTGTCTGCAACCTTTCCAATAGCAACATTATCTTCAAGTCTGGCACCTATTGTGATGATCCTTTCCCTGTTAAGCCTGTTAATGGCAAGAGAGGTGAGCCCTTCCTTTATTTCGGTGACATCCTTAAGTTTTACAGTAGTTCCGTAAAGTGTTTTCAGTTCCATTTCCTTAAGTTGCTCAAGATTTGTCCGGTCTTCTTTTTTGTATTTAACCATTACATCATATTCATCACCGTCTTTCCTGAAAATAGTCGCAGTCTTACCATAGAAAGCTTCCCTGACTGACAGTGCGATCATGGAGGTCTTGAGTCCGACCTGACTTGCTCTTGATCTATTGATCTTCACTTCGATCTCAGGTTTAAGACTGTCCGCATCGTTTGACAGATCCTTAAGTCCGGGGATCTTTTTCATTTCATCCATTAGTATAGCAGCATACTTGGCACTGTATTTAAAATCTTTGTGAGCAAGTTTAATTGTGACAGGTTTTTCGCCACCATTCATCATATCGCTAAGTCCTGTGGATGTTTTAACGTCCATCTTTTCAATTCCGGGAACTTCGTTTATGACTCTTGTTCTAATTTTGTTAGCATAGAGCATGACACCTTCTTTTCGATCATTCTGTGAGACTATTCTTACTCCGACAGTTGCTGTGTTCGTGTCTTCAACCTTACGTGAGAAACCTGAGGTGTTGGGACCGCCGCGCATGAAAGTTCTTTCAAGATACTCGGTTGGAATTTCCTCTATCATTATGTTCTCGATCTTCTGTCCAACCTGAAGTGTCTGCTCGATCTTGCTACCCAGAGGAAGCTCATATTCTATCTGGATCATTCCCTCATCTTCCTGAGGCATGAAATCTACACCGATAACAGGAATAAGCATCAGAGAGCCTAAGAACATGGCAAGGGAAATAAGAATAGTTTTTTTTCTGTTATTGAGAGTTATCGCAACAAATTTTGAATATTTTTTCTCAATGAATGTGAGAAAAGTCTCTCCGAACCTAAAAAGCCAGTTTTGTTTCTTTTTGCTTTCTTCAAGTGAAAGTATTTTTGAACAAACCATTGGGGTAAGTAACATTGCTGCAAGGAGTGACGCAGAAAGTGTGAGAATGACAACTCCTGCGAGCTGGCCGAACATGATACCGATGATTCCACCGACAAAGAAAAGAGGCGCGAAGATCATTACGGTTGTAAGAGTTGAAGCAATGATAGCTCCGCCAACTTCACTTGTTCCATCAACTGCTGATTCAACTTTTCCCCGTCCGTTTTCCAGATGTCTGGTGATGTTATCCAAAACAACAATGGAGTTATCCACCACCATTCCAATTGCTAGAGAAAGCGCCATAAGTGAAACCATGTTCAACGTGTATCCGAATCCGTAGAGGAAAGCAAAAGCAATAATAAGCGATGCAGGAATTGAGAGCAGAACAATGAAGCTCGACTTAAAACGCCTGAGAAAGAAAATTACTACGAACATAACAAAAAGACAGGCTGTAAGAACTGCGCTGGAAAGGTTGCCGATCATTTTAACAATGAAATCAGAAGTATCCATAAGGATCTCCATTTCCATATTGCCGGGGAGTTTTCCGTCCAAAGATTTTATCTTATCCTGAATGGCGGTTGCAACCTGAACAGTGTTAGCTCCGGATTGCTTCTGAACCATCATGAATATCATATATTCGCCATTTTTTAAACCGAACTGTCTCTGGTCAATACTTCCCCAGAAAACTCTGCCGATGTCCTTAACTTTAAGAATTCCCTGCGGAGTATCGGCAATAATAGTTTCTTCAACGTCTTTGATAGATTCAAATTCTCCCGGAACTCTTATTGTATAATCAAAAGCCCCCATCTCCATGTGTCCGCCGGGCAGTGAAAGGTTTTCTGCGGCAAGTGCTCCTGCAACGTCTGAAACACTGAGATTCAAAGCCGCGAGTCTCTGCTTATCAAGGGATACCATGATCTTTTTAGACATCTCGTTAAAAGTTATAACGGAGCCAACTCCCGGAATTCTTTCAATCGGTTCAGCAATATAGTCCCTGATCTCGTCACCTTTAAAACGAACATCTTCAGTACTTGATGTTACTGCAACGAAAATTATGGGCATCATACTGAAATCAAATTTAAAGATCATGGGTTCATTAACATCGTCAGGCAGATACATTCTTGCCATATTGATCTTGTCTCTGATGTCATTAGTCGCCTCACTGAGATTTGTTCCAAACTCGAATTCACAGGTAACTGATGAAACATTTTCCATTGAGCGACTGCTTATGTTCTTGATGTCAGCGGTCGTTGAGAGGGCACCTTCAATAACTTTTGTAACTTTTTCTTCAACTTCTTCAGAGCCGGCACCTTCGTAGATCGTGATAACAGAAATTGCCGGAGATTCGATCTCAGGCATCAGGTCAATCGGCAGATCCATAAGAGAATACAATCCGAAAAGTCCCATGATTATAAATATAACAGAGACGAGAACTGGTCTCTTTACAGCTATTTTTGGCAGATTCATTTTATCCCTCGCTCTTTTTTGTCTCTTTTACTTTTGCAGTTTCTTTTACTTTAACAGTTTCGACTACTTTGACTTTCTGTCCTTCCTCAAGTCTTCTTCCGCCACCGATCACGATCTCTTCATTTCCTTCAAGACCGCTCTTTATTATAGAAAATCCATCAGCTGTTCCACCAAGAACGACTTCTTTTGTGAAAACTCTGTCAGCTTCGTTCTTTATGTAAATTAGTCCAGCTTCATTATCCCTTGTGAAAATTGAATTCCTCGGAACAACCATGTTTGATGTTTCAGGAAGAGTTATCCTTGCCCTGATAGTCATTCCCGGTTTGTAGATATATTCTTTATTGTCAAGTGCCAGTTCAACTTTCACGCTTTTAGTGCTTGAATTAACTTTAGAGTTTATAAGGTTTACCGTTGCAGTTTCAGATCTATCCGGAAAAGCATCAAAAAGAATCGTCGCAGTTGTATCTTTACTGATTCCTGCGATTTCAAGTTCGCTTATAAAGATCTCAACTTTAAGCTTGTCACTTTGAACAACTTCAAACATCGGCATTGGGCTTGCAGGAGATGCCATTTCTCCAATTTCACCTATTCTTGAAGAAACGAATCCTGAGAAAGGAGCTCTAATTGATGTATAGTTAAGCTGCTTAGTGTTTCCTTTGTGAGCACTTTGGGCAAGCTGTAACTGAGCTTTTGCTGCGGCAAGTCCTGCCTGGGTCTGTTTATATCCGCTTTCCACTTTTCCAAAATCGCTAGCTGAAATAGTGCCGTTTCCCTTTAGCTCTTTAAATCTTTCATAATCCTGACCTATATTGTCAAATGCAGCTTCTGCCTGCATAACCCCGGCTTCTGCCGCTGCGATCTGAGCTGATGACGCATTAACTGCGATCTGATAATCACTGGGATCAAGCTGTGCAAGAATCTGACCTTTTTTAACTTTATCACCTTCTTTTACACTGAATTTCTGGATTGTTCCGCCAACTTTGGGGTTGATGTAAGCAGATTTATATGCTTTTACAATTGATGCTGTGTCAAATGTTCTTGCAAAGCTTTTTGTCTGAGGAAAGGTGGTTTTGACTGCCTGAATTTCGGGAGCTTTGTTTGCTTCCATTGTTTTTGAGCACGAAGCAAAGAATGCAATTGCTGTTATCATGATCATTAGTGTGATCTTTGTTTTTCTGTTTTTCATTTTCAATCTCCAATTTATCCAAAAAGTTGCCTGTTAAGTGTGTTAAGTCCGCCTACGAGAAAATCTACGACGTCTTTGTTGCGTATACTGTTAAGATCCCAAGGAAAATCAGTTAGGATCGTGGTGTCAAAAGCTTTTCTTTTTCTTTCAAGTTTTGAAGAAAGAGCAATAAACGAATGAAGAGATCCTGTAAAAAGAAGTGTGATCTTTTTTGTTCTTTCATCTTCGGTAGACTGTCCGATATATTTTGCTATGTTTTCATTAATAAAAGTAAGCTCTTCATCCCTTGATTTAAGGATTGCTTTTGCAACTGTTGGAACGGTCATTATATATTTCTCAATTTCAGTCAGAATTTCATCTGTAAGTTTTTGAAAAAGATCGAATTCCTCAAACTCACCTGACATGATTTTCAGATGGAAAAGAGCATACTGTTCTATAATTTCTTTGGGATCATCAATTTTTGAAAGCACTGGAGTCAGATGTTTTTTCATTCCCTCCATAAAATAATTGAATCCATCAAGAAGCAGAGCTTCTTTTGAATCAAAATAGTAGTACAAAGCTGATTTGGTGAGGCCTGATTTATCAGCAACGTCACTGAGAGTCACACGGTTTATGCCAAACTGCTGAATGAGGCTTATGAAATTCTCAACTATATAAAGTTTTTTTTCTTCGCTTGTTCTTGCACACATTTTATATTCCTCTTAATTTGTTATTTCTTCATAGGGAACACCGATCGTAATAGCCAGTCTGTTGAGTGCGACCTCATGTTCATAGATAGAAGTAAGGAGTTTGAGTTTTGCGCTTCGAAAAGCAATGGAAGCATCAAGGAGATCAGTTTCAGTGGTGAGTTTCTGGTTGTATTTGTCCTCTTCAATTCTAAGGTTTTCCTGTGACGAATCTATTTCCTTTTTTGCGATCTTTATGGCCTGAGACTTTGTGTTAACATCGTTTTCAAGCTGAATTAGCTGAACTTCCATAGATTTTTTTGCGGCAATATTTTCAAGTTGGGTCTTGACCTTTTCTGCGCGGGCCTTTTTATAGTTGAATATCGCTGATCCCCAGTCAAAACCAACGTTCCAGCTTAAAGATCCACCGATAAAAAGAGTTCCTTCCGGCTGAAAACTGGAAGCATCCCATGTTTTGCTATATCCACCTGCAATAGCAAGTGTGGGAATGAGAGGTTGAATTGCTATCCATTCAAGATGTTTTGCTATCTTATCGCTTTTTTTGAGCATTTTAAGTTCCAGACGGGATTTGTGCATCATGGTGTTTAACTCGTCGCTTTGAGCGGAAAGTGTATTGGAAGAAGTTTTTTCAGTATCAAGAGTAAATGATCCGCTGTCTCTATTCATAAAGATAGACAGATTCTTTTTGAGAAGTTTGAGGTTCCCTTCAACTATCATTACCTGTTGCTCAATTTTCGCCAGCTCTATCTCTATTTTTAGAACGGCTCTTTTGTCTGATATTCCTGCATCAACAAAGTTCTGAGCTTTGGTTCGGTATCTTTCAAGCTGTTCCTTTGTTTTATTTAATATCTCAAAACTTTCTGTGAGCATCTGGTGGTTGTAGAAAAGATTAATAACTTCCATCTGAATCTGGTCTGCCGTAAGTTTTGCCTGAATTTCAGCTATGTCCTGACCTAAAGATGCTGCTTTATATCCATTGAACACACTCCAGAGGGGCGTAATAGGTTCGACGACAGTTATGTTCATGGTTCTGCTTTTGTCCGGGAGTCCCCCAATAGTTGCAGTTCCGGCAGGTTGTCCCATTAAAGCTCCGATGTCAAAAGGTTCCGGTTCAGGAACAAATTTCAGCCACTGATAACCCATCTCAAACTTTGTGGTAGGCAGAAAATTAAAGATAATAGCGTTTTTTCCATCTTTAGCGGCCTGGGCTCCTACTTGTGATGCCTTAACTTTTTCACTCTGCTGAAGTGATGAGTCTATACAGTCTTTAAGCGAAAGTGTTTCAGCCTGCGCAACAATTGTAAAGAGTAGCAAAATAAGTGTAGCTAATAAGAATTTGATTTTCATGCCGTCCTCCGAACATTAAACAATCCAACATTTGAACAAAAAACAAAAACGTTCAAAAAGTTTATAGTTCAAGAATTCTAAAAGTCAAGAAGAAAAATTGTAAAAATGAGTTAATTTCTGGTAAAACTACACAGAATCAATTCGTTAGAGGAATAAATGAAAGTACATTCTCTTTTTTCATCTCTGCAGGGTGAAGGCCGATTTCAGGGATTCCCCTCTTTTTTCATAAGACTTTACGGCTGTAATCTTGACTGTGTTTACTGCGATGCAACTGAAGCTGTAAAAGGCGGAGAGTTCAAAGATATGACTGTTTCAGAAATTGTTGATGAGGTTGAAAAAGAAGGAATAGAAGATGTCTGTATCACTGGTGGAGAGCCGCTTTGTCAGAGTCGTGAGTTATCAGAACTTCTCAAGAAACTCAAAAGATACAGAGTGAGTGTTGAAACTAACGGCAGCCTTGATATCTGCTCGATATCGTTAGATAATCTTGATGTTTTCTTTTCAGTTGACTGGAAAACGCCTGCATCCGGCAACGCTGATTTTAGGATGGAAAACCTTGAAGCTTTGAAAAAAGGTATGGGCTGGATAAAATTTGTAGTCACTAATGATGAAGATCTCAAATTCGTAGCCGAAAGACTAAAATATCTTGATGGTATTGAAGTTTTTATCAGTCCTGTTTTTGAAAAAGGAACAGCTTTTTTCAAGAAGGTGTCAGACTTTGTTATGGATCACAAAAATATCAGAATGCAGTTGCAACTTCATAAGATTCTGGAAATAGAGTAGAAATCTACAAAGAAAGCCTTCATCTGTTTTTTTTAGTAAACGTTAAACCCGCAGTCTTGTTTTACTTCTGGCATGTTTTTTGCATTAAGAATAGTCGTAAGATGTTATTTGTTGTTGGGTTTTATAGTGGAGAACAGCTTGAATTTATTAAATAATAGAGCCTATCATGAGTCTGGTCATGCAATAATTACATATTTGTCCGGCTATTTTTGCCAAAAGTTGGAAATTACAGATAAACACCCTTTAGAAAACAGGGAAGATTATGATTTTGGAAAGGATACACGATTGATTTCAGCTATTTACCAGTATAAAAACAATCCTGATATTTATGATAATCTTCAATTAGCAGAGAAAAACAACTTCCGAAAAGTGTCACTAAGGACAATAATTGTCCTTTTAGGTGGACCTGCAGCTGAAATGATATACAAAAATGGTGGCAAAGTGAATCTGAATCAAAATTTTTCAATGACAGGGGATGACTTTGAAATTGCAAATAATATTGATTATTTTCTTTCTATGGCAAAGCAGGGCCAACACGCGACAAACTATTTAAAGGTGCTTTTCAAGCAGGTTTTAACCCTCATGGAGGCCAAAGAGGTCTGGAGTGCAATATCAACTCTTGCCGAGACTCTTATGAGATCTGATGAGAAAAAGTTGGAAAAAAAAGATATCCAAAAGATCTTGATCGAGACTGGGTTTTTGCATTATCTTGGTAAATTTAGACAAGCCAATGGATCTCAGACAGCTAAGACAACTAAGGCGATTCAGACAGCTCAGGCTTCTCCTAAGGTTCAGCCCGTTCAGACTGCTCAAACAGATCAGACAGACTCAGCTCCAAGTGGTTTTTCAAGGGAAGAGCTCTTAAAGATAAAAGAAGCACAAAAGAAAAAGGCATTAAGCACCGAAACTATCGTTAGCAAAAAAGAGGGTTTATCAAAAATTGCAACTTTTGCTAAAGGGAATCGGTATTGTCATTTTAAGATCGGTCTGGCGGATAGCATTGAGCAACTCAAAGAAATAGATAAAAACAGGTATGTTGCTTTTGATACTGAGTCTAATGTTATCGCTAAAGATGTTTTAATGTATTTTATCTGTCTGGGAATGGAAATATCGCCTGGATCGTCTAAAAGTAATTCTGCAGCAAGTGTTTTTGTTATTATGACAGAATCTATCTCCCCGGGCACTGGGACTTAACTTCATTAGGGATATTTCTAAGACCGTATGCGGCATTAAAGTGATTTGAGAATTCTTCTGCGAGTTTTTCAGCTCTGTATCTGAATCCGGCTCTGTCGCTCCATGTGTTTATCGGATCAAGTATTTTTGGTTCAACATTTGGACAGGTTTTCGGGATCATGAGGTGAAACTGATCGTTTTCTTTATATTCAACTTTATCAAGTGATCCGTTCAGACAGGCTGTAACGATCGATCTTGTGATATTGATGTCCATTCTTTCTCCGACGCCGAAAGGTCCGCCGCTCCAGCCGGTATTTACAAGATAAACTCTCACGCCGTGCTTTTCCATTTTTTCGCCAAGGAGTTCAATATAGTCATTGGGGTTTCTTGGCATAAATGGTTCGCCGAAGAATCTGGAAAATGTTGATACAGGTTCTTTAATCCCGGTCTCTGTTCCAGCAAGTTTTGACGTGTAACCCATCAGAAACCAGAGCATTGCCTGATTCTTTGTGAGTTTTGAAACGGGAGGAAGAATTCCATTAGCATCGGCGGTGAGAAAGATTATAGTTGATGGATGTCCGCCGCGAGCATCTTTTTTCACATTAGAAAGAAATGACAGAGGGTAACTTGCTCTTGAATTGGGCGTGAGTCTGTCATCATCAAGGTCAATACCACCGTCAGGATACATCATGCAGTTTTCTATCATCGCACCATGCTCGAGATAATCTGCATCATGAAATATTGCGTTGTAAATTTCAGGTTCTTTGTCTTTTTTGAGATTTATAAGTTTCGCGTAACATCCGTTTTCAAAGTTGGCAATACCTTCGTCGTTCCATCCGTGTTCATCATCTCCAAGAAGTGCTCTATCCGGATCTGCTGAAAGTGTTGTTTTTCCTGTTCCGCTAAGACCCAGAAGAAGTGCAGTTTTGCCGTCAGGGCCTTCATTTGAACTACAGTGAAGCGGAAGGATGTTATGATCAGGAAGGTAGTAGTTCATTACAGTGAACATCATTTTCTTAACACTTCCAAGATAGGCTGAGCCATAGACAATACCGATAGAACGGTCAAAATCCATAGCAATGACCATATTAGAGGTTTTCCCGTCGGGAAGTCTTCTGAGTTTTTTCTTATATTTTGTTCTGTTAAGTTTGTCATATGGAAGGGCAATGAGAGTGAACTGTTTATCTTTGAAGATGCTTTTATCAATATCTTTTGGAATTTCACGGAACATGTTGTCGACAAATACAGACGTGAAAGCTTTGTCTGTAATCGTTCTAACCGGCAGAGCATAGCTTGAATCAGCTCCGAGAACTTTGTCATTTACATAAAAACTTTTTTTCTTTTTGAGAGTTTTGATAGCATCCTCGAAGATCATATCAAAAATCTCGGGGTCAAGTGACTTGTTGTTCGGTGAATGCCAGTCAATCTTGTGTTTTGATTTTGCATGTTTAACAATAACTGTATCCATAGGGCTTCTGCCTGTGGATTCGATCGGTGTCCAGGTTGCAAGAGCACCGTGATGAGTGACAACGGCCTTTCCTTTTGAGACTGCATTGTAGATCAAAAGTTCTCTGGACATATTCATCTGAACTGACGGATGGCTTGAAAGCAGCTCGTCAATATGCTTTTGAAAATCCATTCCTTACGCTCCATAGAAAAAAGTT
>Ga0222665_1001224_pt1 | contig 12149 bp, 9 predicted proteins | sample AntAcemetagen653_FD_179853 | JGI IMG/M metagenome (GOLD analysis project Ga0222665, IMG submission 179853) | Saline water microbial communities from Ace Lake, Antarctica - #653 | ecosystem: Environmental > Aquatic > Non-marine Saline and Alkaline > Saline | place: Antarctica: Ace Lake | collected...
ATTTACGGGTGGATTGACAACAATTGGTGATGTTCAAATTATTGCTTCTCGATCAAGGTTTGAGGTGGATCTGAACCGTCCGCGGGAAAAAGCTGTTTATATTAGACCTGAAGATGCGTGGGGATTAAAAATATATGATCCAGAACCATCAACTGATCTTGTTTCCCGTTCGCTAAAAGAATACGACGACTTTTATGAGGAAATCCATCAAACATACAGAAACCTAGAAAAATTATTCGGACATTTTGTTATCTTTGATCTCCACTCATATAATCATCGGCGTGAAGGACCTGATGGACCTAATGCTGATCCGGCGCTAAATCCTGAAGTTAATATTGGTACAGGAACGATGGATCGTGCAAAATGGACTCCACTTATTGATCGTTTTATCTGCGATCTGCACAATTTTGACTTTAACGGCAGGCATCTTGATGTTGGTGAGAATGTGAAGTTTAAAGGTGGACAGTTGTCCAAATGGACGCACCAGACATTTCCTGATTCAGCTTGCTCTATATCAATAGAATTCAAAAAGTTCTTTATGGATGAATGGACCGGAAGAGTGGATGTTCAACAAATTGAGCAAATTCGTCTGGCGCTAAGATCAACGATCCCCGGAGTGTTGAAAGAATTGAAAAAAATGGAAAATAAATGATAGATACAAAACCAGATGTTATCTCCGATGAGTTTATAAAAATAGTTTGTAAAAGATTGGAAGAACATAAACAAGTCAGACGATCTTTGCCCATTTGGGGTCGGGTTAACATAGACAGGCAACTGCCATTTTTATGCGTTTTTAGGAAAAGAAAAAATAAACAGGATCCTTTTTCTGACAGCTTGATAACAGGGGAAGCTTCCTACATAACGGCAACGGATAATAGGAAACAAAACAAGCAGTTGGCGTTTCTGGTTAAAAATATCGCACAAACATTAAAGAAAAGTTTCGGCTCGTTTCTTATTGTAGAAGTTTGGGTTTCAGAACTTGAAGAACATGGTGATGAAAGACCGGGTTATAATGGTTCTTTCAAGATTATAAGACCCAGGGAAACAAAAATACTGTCAACAATTGAAACTCTTGAGAAATCATTAAAAGAGATAAAGATCCGAAAGAAGAAGGCGGATGTCGATGTTGTGAGTTCAAAAGTTAACCCACCAAGGTTGCCGGCATTACTTACTCATTTGGAGGCAGAACAGCTTGGGTGTCATATTATCGGGATTGAAGTAAGTCCTATTTATCTTAGTGATGAGACAGATCATGTTTATCCAATAATGTATCGAAAGCTCAAAAAAGGTTTTTCACTAGCATTGAAAAACAGTTTTTTTGAGTTTGCGCGTAACCACACTCAATTTCGTCCGCCTAATTATCAATCTCTTGGACGCCGAAGTATGGTTAAAGCTGTCTGGGAAGTTGATAAACAGCTTGCAGATATTTGTAGTGATTTTGATTTTTTGTTACAAGTAACACCCGTTAATGCCAACAGTGCCTGGTTAGCTTTTAAGCGAAATGAATTTCAAAAAGCACCCAAGTTCATTTATCGGCCACTTGTTGTAGACCCTGCACTGGCAAAAAGGCGACTTTTTCAGATCCATATAGAACGTATCGAAGATCCTACTCTGGCGCAACTCTTTCGCGAACAGCAACTTGAGTTAGATCGCAAATTCACCATGTTGATTGATAGAGGAACTCCCAAATTTCTGTATGGAAGTCTTCAGCTTTATGGTGGTGTGAGCAGATCCTTGCTACAGACCGCTGAAGATCTTTTGCAAAAGATTTCACCACGGAGCAGAGATGAATCTCCCGGCAAGTTCATTGATGCAGTTGAATTTGCAAGTCGGGCAACGCAAAAGCTTGAAGAATTTCAAAAGATCTATCCTCAAAGTCTTCGCAAGGTTCTTATAAAGGATGATATTACAGGGTTAATGGTTTCGAATGGAAATCTGCTGGTAGGAAAACAATCAAAAATACCTATTATGCGAGTTGATGCACTGATCGCCCATGAAGTTGAAACTCATGTATTAACTTATATAAACGGAAAGTCGCAACGGCTTCAACAACTTTATATTGGATTTCCCGGTTACGACGAGTTGCAGGAAGGTCTTGCCGTACTTTCAGAATATATGGTTGACGGATTAACCGGAACACGAATGCGACTGTTGGCTGCTCGTGTGGTTTCTGCCCAAAGGTTAATTGACGGAGCAAGTTTTGTCGAAGTTTTCAATGAATTGAATAAAACCTATGGTTTTGAGCGTAAAACAGCTTTCAATATTACTATCCGAACTTTTCGAGGTGGTGGTTTGACCAAAGATGCGATTTATCTGCGAGGATTGGTAAAACTTTTGAAATATATTAAGAATGGTGGAGAAATGGAACCTTTGTTCGTTGGTAAAATATCAGCCGACCATGTTGCAATAATTAAGGAATTGCAGTGGCGAAAGATTTTACAACCCGCAAAACTTCGGCCCGGATATTTTGATGACCCGAATACAATTCAGAAATTAAACGACATTAAAAAAGGCCTTACAGTATTAGACTTAATAAAAAGGAGAGAAAAATGAAAATTGGATTGGTGGTAAACGATGTAAAAACAGAACAGGTGGGTTACACCACAACAAGATTAGGTGTTGCGGGTATAAACCGTGGACATGAAGTATTTGTTATGGGATTGGGCGATATGGCTTACGATGCCGACGAGAATATTCGTGCCCGAGCAGTCACTGTTCCAAAAAAACAGTACAAATCAAACGAAATTTATCTTAAAGCACTTCAAGGTAAAGAGGCTATAAAAGAACGGATCACAGTTGATGATCTTGATGTTCTGATGCTTCGTAGTGATCCGGCCAATGAAACGGGTGAGCGTGCCTGGGCAGCTACCGCAGGAATTAATTTCGGTAGGATCGCCATGCGCCACGGTGTTATTGTTTTAAACGATCCTGATGGACTGGCAAAAGCTTTTAATAAAACCTATTTCCAGCTTTTTCCCGAAGAGGTTAGGCCAAAAACATTAATAACCCGCGATGTAAAAGAGATAAAGCAATTTGCTGCAGAACATGGTGGAAATATTGTGTTAAAACCGCTTCAGGGTTCTGGTGGTTCAGGTGTCTTTTTAGTTCGTCCTGATGATAAGGCAAATCTGAATCAAATTGTTGAGTCTCTGCTTAGAGATGGATATATTATTGCGCAGGAATATCTTCCTGCTGCAATTGAAGGTGATATCAGACTTTTTATGATGAATGGACAGCCTATGAGATATAAGGGGAAATATGCGGCTTTCAGAAGGTTGAGAAAAGGTGATGATATGAGAAGTAACATCCATGCCGGAGGTAAGATGGCAAGAGCTATAATTACTGAAGATCATTTGCGTTTGGCTGAAATTGTTCGCCCGAAACTAGTTCAGGATGGTATGTTCATGGTTGGACTTGATATCGTGGGAGACAAGTTAATGGAGATCAATGTTTTTAGTCCGGGTGGATTAGGAAGTGCTCAAATGTTCGAGAAAGTGAATTTTAGCAATCATGTGATTGATGCTCTTGAAAGAAAAGTAGAATACATGAGTTATTACAGAAGAAACTTTGATAATGTTGGAATTGCAACACTATAGTTGCTAGGTTTTGTAGCATTAACTTATAGAGGTGTGAAATGGAAAAGATTATGGAAAAATTGGTCGAATTTTTTTATTCTTACGGTCCGAAAGTGCTTTCTGCTTTTGCGATACTCTTTCTTGGATGGATAGCCGCGATCATTGTCAGGAAAATTATTGGCAGGATAATGATTAAAAGCCGAGTGGACCAGACTCTGGTATCTTTTGTTACCAATGTTACCTACGTTGCAGTTGTAGCCTTTGTGGTGATCGCTGCTCTAGGCGAGCTTGGTTTTCAGACTGCGTCTTTTGTTGCAGTTATCGGTGCTGCCGGTCTTGCTATCGGTTTTGCATTGCAAGGTTCACTTTCAAATTTTGCCAGCGGTGTACTTATGGTCGTCTTTAAACCGTTAAAGATCGGCGATTATGTTGATGCAGGTGGCACATCCGGAACTGTTGAAGAGGTCGGGATATTCTCAACAATAATGAAAACCCCTGACAATAAAAGGATAATTGTTCCCAACTCAAAGATCATGTCAAACAACGTAACCAACTATTCTGTGAACGACATGAGACGCGTTGATATCGTTGCAGGAGTCAGTTATGCGGATAATCTCGATAAAGTCAGGAAGGTAATCGAAGAAATACTTTCAGCCGAAGAAAGAATTCTCAAAGATCCAAAATGGACAGTAGCCGTTCTTGAACTCGCTGACAGCAGTGTTAATTTTGCAGTCAGACCATGGGTGAAAACAGCAGATTATTGGGATGTGTTTTTTCATCTTAACGAAACAATAAAAAAGAGATTTGACGAAGAAGGCATATCAATTCCATTCCCGCAGACGGATGTGCATTTGAAGAAGGATTGAAGGATCTTTTATAATTTCTTAAGAAGTGAAATTAACCAAACTCCGAGGATTAGAAATATAGAAGCAATTACTATTGTAAAACCATATTTTTTTAGAAATCCCGGCTCTTCATCAACTGAAGGAATGAAAGCTGGATTATTGACGATTGAACCTAAACTGATCTCAGGTAATATATCTTTATCGCTAGATGGTCTTGCAATTATTCTGGCTATATCATAGACGGGTCTTTTTATGTTTTCACCGCCAGTGTAAATTGTGTATTCTTTATGCTGTTCAGTAATAAAATAGAGATGCTGTCTAATCCATGATATTTTGACACCATTGATCTTTAATGGCGGATTATCATCATTTCTGACAACTATTTTTAGACGGTCTGCTGACCGTGTGTTTAATGATATTTTGCTCTCTCCCTGCTTCATGCCGGGCATTTTATATATGCTGCCACCACCAATATTTTGACATCTTTCCTTTCCATTTTTTTTATTGATCCTTGGCTCGCACACTTCAACTTTTCTAAAGTAAAAATTATCCTGAATATTGATCTGAATGTTGTTGATATCAATGTTTGGTACATCAATGTAAAAGTATGAAGACCTCTCTTTGTTGATCTCAACTTTCAGCGGAGTAATATCAATTGAATCGTAGAACACCTTTCTATCGCTGACTTTACCAACAACCCCAGCAATTATTCCAATTCTAAAGGAACTTTTATCATTGTCGTTTACTTTTACTATTGCACTTTTATAAGCGATTGAAAATCCACTATCTCCGCTACTGTTGTCATCATCAATAGTTATTCGAAGTTTTCTCATTTCCATTTCCGGAAAGCTTACAACTGTTTTTCTAAGAGATATTTTTGAGGAGTAGTCAAAAACTTTATCTTCTGCTATTTTTTTGTACTTCCCATCTTCAGTTTCAACCTCAACAACAACATTCCTGACAAAATCGACAGCTCCCGTCTTAATAATGACACCAGTTAACTTTTTCTTTTCCTGTGGCAACTCAACTACTATAACGCTTTTTCCGTTTTTATTATCAAAAGCTACGGTCTTGAGATCGATCTCTTTTGTCATTTCTGCAGGAATGTAGTTGGGATATATAACATAGGGAACTACAGATCCATCGCCATCAAAAAGTCTAATATCAGCAGGATAATTCGAGCTTTTTCTAATCAAATCCGAAGTTAAATGAATTCTTGATGGTTTTCCATAAATGGTAGGGTTTTCAATGGGCCCTGAATATTTATAATCCTTCAGTCCATTTCCACTCATAGTTAATAGTGAAAAAATTAAGAAAATAAAAATTACTCTTTTCATTCTTTTACATCCTCCTCTTTTTCTTCAGAAGGAATGATCTTGTCACGGTATTTGTGATATAGAAATGATGCTCCAATCAACATCAGACCAAGCACAACAAATGAGAGAATTCTAAATGGCGTTGTAACATTTGCCATGTCTACCATGAACAGTTTGCCAATTGTAATGGCAAAAAGTGAAATTGATATTTTTCTAACCGTTTTAAGATTGTAAATAAATCCAATTATCATCAAAGTAAGAGCAAACATTGTCCAGAGTATAGATATTGCCACAACCTGGGCATCAGGATAAACAGAATAAAATAGAGACGAAATCTCCATGTTCAACAGAAAAAATAGAAGTATCGAGAACAGTGACTGGAAAAATATTGAAAGAGAGTTGGATTTATCGTCTTCTGACTTTGCAAAGATTGATGAAAGCCACAATGCTGTAAGCACTGAAACAGCAGAAATAACTCTAGATGTCAGAGTGTCAAAAAATCTGCTTCCCATATCAAAGTCACTATATTCAAACTTATAAAGCTCCAGATAATCATAAGTGATCATTTTAAGTGTTGCAAAGATGAGCACCCCGGTTCCTAGTTGTTTTAGAAGAGGACTCTTGATTTTGTTTGAAAGATAAATAAATCCCGCACCTTCCATAACCCAGAACACTGTTATCCAATGTCCGGAGAACATGATAGGTACTGTAACAGCTAAAAATATACTAGCCTGAATTAAAAGCACCACAAAACTCTTCTGATTCACTCTCTTCAATTTAAAGAGAGTTGCCGCCATTGCAATTGAAATAAATGCGTAAAAAAGAGAAATCACAGCTACAGCTTCAAGCGAGAATTTTTCCTGGATCATAAAATAGGAAAATCCAAACGCAATAAATGAATTTGGCACTATTGTTGCGATTCCCGAAACATCTTTAGATTCTTCGTTTTTAATATGGTAGAGAAAAGGAATGGCCGTGTGTGTAAGAAAAAAGAGATTTAAGAAGATCGTTGTAGCCCAGAAAGCATCAAGGTTATATTTATCGAACATCCATGCGCTAAATAGAATCCATGTTGCTACAAAAGCCAGATAGTTTAAAAGTCTCCATTGTTTATAGAAAGAGACGAAAACTACGCCACCATTAAGAATAAGCATATATGTCATCAGAACTATCTGATTTCCACCACCTGTACTCAATAAGATCGGAGTTAGAAACCCTCCAATAATTCCAATTACTGCAAGCCATTTATTATTGTACATCACAGAGAGCGTTCCTGCCAATACAGTCGTAATAACCATCAAGCCAAATGCAGATGTCTGTCCCATAATTTTATATATTGCAAATGCAGAGTAAGTCGAAAGATAAAAAGTTGCAATACCACCACCGATTATTATCTGACCAAAGACACTCCAGCTCTTTCTTGCTTTATTTCCACCATAGAGAAATGCTCCTCCCCAAATATAAGCTGAAATCACTCTTGCTGTTGGATTTATCCAGTTTCTGTCTGCTGCATATTTTAGAAAATATCCTACTGCGAACACAACAATTATAACACCGGCTATCAGTAGCCATTTCTGTCCGAATTTAACTTCATCCATATTAAAAGTGTTTGAAGTGATCGTTATTGGCTCAAGTTGTTCTTTTTTAATTTTTTCAGGTTCTGGTTTTTCTACGGGTTTTTCTACAGGTGCTTTGATCTTTTCTGCTTCACTGTTCTCAAGTTTGCCAAGTCGCTCAGAAATAGTTGAAAACTTATTCATTACTGTCTTCATATCTTTAACAGCAGCATCAATTTCCGATCTAATATCATTAAAGTTTTCTTTTTTGCCATTTTCATTTTGTGGGTTATTCATAAGAAACTCCGTCGACGTTAATTAACAGTCGTATAGTAATGTATTGATAAAATTATATCTAGTTTTACTTTGTTTTACGAGATTCTGCTCATCATATAAAAGTTGAAGTAAATGTATGATAAATCATTCAAAAGGTTAAAGCCGATTCGACGATTTTATATTTAAAGAATAAAGTGCACTTGGCTACTTCGAGGACCTCCTTCCTAAGCGTTCTATTCCTCATTTTAAGAAATTTTTGTGGCTTGACATTCTAATAAAATGCTGTAATAATGGCATTGATGTTGCCATAAACGCAGTGAAAATGGCGGTAGCGTTGCCAAAATGAGGTGAAAAATGTATTTAAAAAGAAAGATCAAGCTTCCGGAAGAATCGTTTTTTCTATTTGGTCCCAGAGGAACAGGAAAGACAATGATGTTAAAGAAAAGATACCCGGATGCTCTTTTCATCGATCTGCTCGATCCGAAAAGGTACAGAGAGCTTCTTGCACATCCGGAATATCTTTTTGAGATCGTAAAAGCCCGACCGGATGATAGCATCGTTATAATTGATGAAATTCAGAAAGTTCCGCAGCTTCTCGAAACAGTTCATTCAATAATGGAGCAGAAGCGGGGAATACAGTTTATTCTCACTGGAAGCAGTGCCCGAAAGCTTAGAAAAACGAGTGCAAATCTTCTTGGAGGAAGGGCTTACAATATGAAAATGTTGCCTTTTTCTTATTCTGAGATCAAAAAGGAATACAATTTTGATGAAATAATGCAGTTTGGAACTATTCCTGTTGTGCTTACCGCAAGAAACAGGTCAAAAGCATTGTCCGCCTATGTAGATTTATACTTAAGGGAAGAGATCCAGAATGAAGGTTTATCAAGAAACATAGAGAATTTTTCGAGATTCCTTGAGGCTATCAGTTTTTCTCATGCTTCTATGTTAAATATCAGCAATGTGGCAAGAGAGTGCGGAGTTCCCAGAAAGTCTGTCGGGGTTTATCTCGAAATGTTAAAAGATCTTCTAATCGCTGAAACGGTTCCTGTTTTTACGAAAAGAGCAAAAAGACAACTGATTTCACATGATAAATTTTATTTTTTTGATACTGGACTTTTCAGGAATATACGACCGAAGGGGCCTTTTGATAAAGTTTCTGAAATCGATGGTGCGGCTCTTGAAGGACTTGTCTTTCAGCATCTGAAAGCGAGCATAGTTTTTAACGGTGAAGTTGATAAGCTGTGTTTTTGGAGAACTAGGAGCGGCAATGAAGTTGATTTTGTACTTTATGGTGAAAACGGTATCATGGCAATTGAGGTTAAAAACAACGATACTGTACGGTCAAAAGATCTTGCCGGGTTGAAAAGTTTTAAAAAGGACTATCCAGAAGCTGAACTATTTCTTCTTTATCGAGGCGAGGATACTTTTGTAAGAGACGATATCAAAGTCATGCCCTGTGAAGAATATATTAGGGATATTTAATTTCACTTCCTAAGCGTTCTATTCATTATTTCAAGATTAGCTTTAATGTATGAAAAATCAGTCAAAAGATCGTTGTTTGGCGGTTAATGTATGAAAAATCATTCAAAAAGCTATTGACTTCTTTTTGATTTCTTATAAAGTTATAGAAGATTTGTATATGAAAAATGAGGTTGTAAATGCCGACAAATTTAAACAGGAACTGGTTTTCAATGACTGATAAAGGTCTTACAGCAGTTATAGGCCGGTTTATAAAACACAGTCGCTTGAACCAGAACAAATCTCAAATTGATGTTGCTAAAGATGCAGGGATAAGTCGCTCAACTTTAAGTCTTCTGGAAAAAGGAGAAACGGTCTCACTTGGAAGTCTCATAAGAGTTTTGAGAGTTCTTGATCTTCTTTACATTATGGATGTTTTTGAAATTGAAGACGAAATAAGTCCGATCGAATATGCAAAGTTAAAGAAAAACAGAAAAAAACGGAGCCGGACGAAATGATAGATGTTGCAGAAGTTAAGATCTGGGGAGAATTGGCAGGTGCTGTCAGATGGAATCCGCAAAGACAGTTGGCAAGTTTCCAGTATGATAAAAAATTTCTTAATAAAGGTGTTGAACTTTCCCCGATAAAAATGCCGGTGAGAAATGGAGCCCGTATTTACAGTTTTCCTGAATTAAGAAGACCGAACTTGGAAATGGATTCCACTTTTAAAGGACTGCCCGGACTACTTGCAGATTCTCTGCCTGATCGGTATGGAAGTCAGCTTATTGACATGTGGTTGGCTCAAAATGGAAGAGAGGCGGGAAGTATGAACCCGGTCGAACAGCTTTGCTTTATCGGAAACAGAGGTATGGGAGCTCTTGAGTTTGAGCCGGCTCAGTTTAAATCCGGCGGGCAGACTTTTTTAATTGAACTTGAGAGCCTTGTCGATGTTGCAAAAAGAGCGCTTTTTAAAAAAGAATCATTTGCTGTGAATCTTCATGAGGATGAAAAAAAAGCGTTAAATGAAATATTAAAGATCGGAACTTCCGCCGGTGGTGCCAGACCAAAAGCTGTTATAGCTCTAAACCGGAAAACGGGCGAGATACGATCCGGTCAGACAACTGTTCCTGAAGGTTTTTCACACTGGCTTATAAAACTTGATGGCGTCAGTGATGCACAGTTTGGATCGAGTCATGGATACGGAAGAGTTGAATATGCCTATTATCTTATGGCTCTTGATTGCGGAGTTTCAATGATGGAAAGTGAGCTGATGGAAGAAAACGGCAGAGCACATTTCATGACAAAAAGGTTTGATCGAGATGGATCAATTCGTCATCATATTCAGACACTGTGCGGTATCATGCATTTTGATTATATTGATCTTTACAGTTACAGCTATGAGCAGCTTTTTCAGACAATGAGAATGATGAAAATGACATATCCTGAAATTGAGCAGATGTTTCGGAGAATGGTCTTTAACGTGATGGCTACTAACTACGATGATCATACAAAAAACTTTTCATTCAGATTAAAAAAAGACGGCAAATGGGAGTTGTCTCCGGCTTACGATGTGTGCTATTCCTATGACCCTGATAATATCTGGGTGAGTCAGCACACTCTAAGCATTAACGGGAAGCATAGAGAAATAACAAAGTCTGATCTGATGACCGTTGCTGATGTGAATGGAGTCAGAAATGGTGAGAAAATCGTAAGTGAAATAATAAAAGTAATCAGTAATTGGCAGTATTATGCTCAGAAAGCAGGAGTAAACGAGCAGTTGGAAAGATCAATAACTGATAATTTGCATGTTTTCAATTTTAAGGATTAAGACTTGACATAAAAAGATAATTCTTGTAATTTCAAAGTGGAATCAGATTGTTTTAATGTAAATAGGAGTATGGCATGAAAGCTGTTTATTTCTGGTTAATTTTTCTAGGTTTTATTTCTTTTGTATCATGTGATGAAGAAAGTTTTGAAGATACATCTTCTTCTAAAGGTCCTTCTGATGTGGGAACTATGGTTTCAGTGTCTGCCGGTACTTTTAAAATGGGATGCAGTGTTGATGATAAAGGAGAGTATTCCGACACGGAATGTATAAGTGATGAAAAACCGAATCACGAAGTTACTCTTTCAGCTTTTGAAATTGATAAATATGAAGTGACAAATGGTCAATATATCGAATTTCTTAATGAAAAAGGCAATGACTGTTTTGACGCGGAATGCATTGATATCGATTCAAATGGAGCAAAGATAGAAAAAAAAGGGGATGAATGGCTCTTTAAGAAAGGATATGAATTTCATCCTGTTGTGAATGTAACCTGGTTCGGAGCAAAGGCTTTTTGTGAATGGGCTGATAAAAGACTGCCTACAGAAGCTGAATGGGAAATGGCTGCAAGAGGTGATGATGGTAGAATATATCCGTGGGGAAACGAACCTGCGACATGTGATTATGCTGTGATGACTGAATCTGATGGCGGTTCAGGATGTGATAAAGGTTTATACTGGGTAGTAGGTTCCAGACCGGATGGAAAAAGTCCTTTCGGAGTCCAAGATATGGCCGGTAATGCTATGGAATGGGTAAGTGATTTTTATGGAAAAAGCTATTACGACGATTCTCCCGAAGAAGACCCCGTAGGACCTGAAACGGGAGGCACAAGAGTTCTTAAAGGTGGATCATGGTTTATGACTTTTGGATATTCTCTCAGATCTTCACGAAGGTATTCAAGCTCGCCTGAACTTAGTTACAACATCTACGGTTTTCGCTGCGCCAGATAATTAACGACTCACTTCCTAAGCGTTCTATTCATCATTTCCAGGAATTCTTTTGTATATACTTTTCCAGGTATCATTGATTTTGTTACGAAGGTCTTTTTGTCGGTGAGACGGAGTGTGGGGTCGCCCTGGATCATCATTCCGAGCCACCAGCTGTCGATGAAATTTCTGTCCATTCCGTAGTCATCATGATTTGCCCAGATATCGTTAACCCACATCTGATAACCTTTTCCCCATGAATCTCCGGCTGCAAGTGCGATATTCATAACTTCAGGGTTGAAAATTCCGCCTGTTTTTGTGCTTCCGAGAGTTGCAAGTCCATATTCGCTGTAAATGTATTCAGATGCCATG
>Ga0222665_1001234_pt1 | contig 12063 bp, 10 predicted proteins | sample AntAcemetagen653_FD_179853 | JGI IMG/M metagenome (GOLD analysis project Ga0222665, IMG submission 179853) | Saline water microbial communities from Ace Lake, Antarctica - #653 | ecosystem: Environmental > Aquatic > Non-marine Saline and Alkaline > Saline | place: Antarctica: Ace Lake...
GGCCTCGCAGAACGGTCCCCCCCCGTGCCGACCGGGTTGTTTGGCTGGGACTTAGCGATCCCCCTGTGCAGCACTGCAGCTTGTCTTGTGTTCCGTCGCCGCCTGATGCAATCTGGGTCTTGTTCTTAGCATAGAGAATATGAAAAAGGAGAGGCGATGAAGCGGATTCTCTCAATTGATGGCGGCGGGATCCGGGGAATCATCCCTGCGCGGGTGTTGGCGCGAATCGAGGCAGAGACCGGTCGGGCGGTGTCTGAGCTGTTCGACCTGGTCGCGGGGACGTCCACCGGGGGTATTATTGCTCTCGGGCTGTCGAGGCCAAAGGATGATGGGACCCCTGCGTTCAAGGCCGAGGACATGGATCTGCTTTACCAGAAGCGGGGCCAAGAGATCTTTTATCGGTCAGCGTTCAAGCGGGTCGAGTCCTTGGGCGGGATGACGGACGAGAAATACTCAGCGTCCAGCCTGGAAGATGTCCTGCTTACCTTCTTCGAGGATACGCCCATGAGCGAAGCCTTGATGAAGGTGCTGGTGACCAGCTACGACATCCAGAATCGCACGCCGTACTTTTTCAAGAGCTGGCGGGACGAGTGGGGCGCGGTCCCCATGAGGTCCGCGGCTCGGGCGACCTCCGCGGCGCCGACCTACTTCGAGCCCGCGCTGGTCGAGGTGGGAGATGCGGTCCACGCGCTGGTGGACGGCGGGGTCTTCATCAACAACCCCACGGTCTCCGCCTACGCAGAAGCTCTGCGCCTCTTCCCCGACGAAGAGGAGCATCTGGTGGTGTCCCTCGGGACCGGACAGCACATCCGGCCCATCCCCTATGACAAGGCAAAGGATTGGGGCAAGGTCGGCTGGGCACTGCCGATCCTGGACTGCATGTTCGACGGCGTGAGCGACGCCGCAGACTACCAGATGAAGCTCCTCCTCGGGGACCGCTTCGTTCGCCTCCAGGCGTCGCTGGATAAAGCGTCCGATGACTTGGACAATGTCCACCCGTCCAACATCCACAGGCTGATGCGTCAGGCGGATCGCCTCATCGAGGCCAACGATGAGAAGATCACCAAGCTCTGCCGGATCCTCGTTCAGTAGCTCCGCCGGGATCTGTTCTGGAGACAGCATGGGGACTGTACAGACTGCTACTTCCTATGCCAAGCGAGCGGACGAATCAAGGGACAGGGGCAGGTGAATCCCCCACGGCAATCGTAACGTCGTTCCGAAAGGCACAAGAAGGGCCTCAGTTTACGGAAGTCGTGGACACCGGTAAGATGTGGAGGAATTCCCGTCAGACGTCGCTATGGAGTTCCTGAGATAGCACTCCATATCGCTTGCGAGACAACGCGTTGTCAATCCGAGGTAGCGCTTTCTTCTTTGTCCACGCTTTCAGCTTACGAAGACTCACGGTACCGGTTTCCACAGCCGCCTCCTCGGCGAGATCCGCAAGCGAGGAGATTGGATCCCCCGTTTCTTGGGCATAAAACGCAATGTCCGTGATGTATGTGATTCTCATCATCATGATAAGCCACTGCGATAGCTCAATCTGTCGTTCAATCGAAATCGGCATATGATATCGTAGATCGTCGATTTGTATCCTGGGTACTGGTTCTTTCTCCAGCTTCTGCCTCGTCCACCAGACAAGGTGGAGCCCGCTGGTCCACGCCCCACCGCTGTCCACGCAGCGTTTCGTATAGCCTCTCGCAAGACTCAGCATCGCCAGCTCTGCTCTGGGACCTGTTGTTGATCTGAGTTGTGCGAGCGACTCGATTTTGGTGTTGTATTCGCCATACTCAGTGACCAACCGGACAACCGGATCACCATTCACCAAGCCGAGATTCGATGTCTGATAGACCTCGTTTTCAGCGGAGCTGCCGTTAGCCAATAGCTTCAGAGATGCGTTATTGCCGAAGCGCTTCGCGTGAAAGCTGTTCTCGCAAATTGCCGACTGGAGGAGAAGGTCCTTTCTCATCAGTCGCCCGCAGGTCGTTTCGTCGGCGCGCCTGAGGATTGTCCTATTCTCAACGCAGTATCCGGTAGCCGAGCCGACTGCTCCTCCCTGTAGAGCATTGTACCAGCAGTTTGAACACGCGATCAGGTTGCTCATCGCGTTCCTCTAGTCGAATATTTCGCTTACTACCTGACGAAGCTCATCAGGCGTATCTGCTGCTCGTTTACGGAAGTCCGCAAGGTGTTCGGCATGTTCTTCCGCATAGCGTCGCGCTTGCATGATCTCGAACGCACTTGGCCACTGGGCGTCCCCTTTTCCTTTACCTTTTAGGAGCTGAAGAAGGGATTTGCGAGAAACGTGCAAGACATTTTTTTTGGCTAGTTTTGCCGTCGTTGTTTCATAGACTCGGCCGTCATTTCTCGCGAATCGTCGGGCAACGGCTTCATCCTCGGTCATCGAAAGGTAGGGCGTCTCTCGACCTGCGCCGTCGAGATATAGGATGTGGCGAACTATCGACGGGTTTGCTGACGGCTTCGGTTGGTTCACACCTGCAGCGGAGTCGCCCCGATACAACGGGTCTCTCTTCGTTTTCCAGTCTTTTCGATTCTCGACCACGCACAGACCCTCCGATTATGGCTTTACAATCTACGTCGTTCAGAGGTTGGAGTCCACTAGAACCGGAGAATGGAACGTCTGTCACCCATTGATTCCCCTTCCAGCTCGATTATGAGTTTCCGGCTCTTGTCGAGCCAGTTCATGACCGCGTCCGATCGCCAGTACCGGCGAAGCATCTCCACAGAGTCCGGCGAGCCGCGCCACAAGTCCGCGTTCAGTTCCACGTAGTCCGCGGCAGCTTCGGGCTCCCGCCAACTGACGAAATGGCAGACCGGAATCCGCTTCCACTTCTCCCCCAGCGGAAGGGTATCGAGTCAGAGTTCGGCCCTCATCAATCTCCTGATAAAGCTCCTCTTCTTCTCGTGAATCTGCCGTAGCGCGTCCAGGCGCTTCTTGAAATCGTTGCCCGCGCTACGGGAGTCGAGATCGCGCAGGTCGATCAACAGTTGCACGGCCTCGTCGTAGTTCCGTTGGTTCTTCGACGCGATGAGCGCCTGGACTTTTTTCCACGCCGCAGCCTCGCTGCCGGCGAGTTCATCCAGGTGCTGTTCCCTGGCCTTTGCGGCCTCCCGCTCCCTGCGCGCGTTCTTCGTTGCCCACATTTTCGCTCGGACGCGGCCGAACTCCGCGTCGAAATTCTGGTCTGTAATGAGCGCCATGGCCTTTCGTTGAGCAGGGGTGCCTGTCTCTTTCGCTTCAGCCAGCAGCGCTTCTTTACGATAGCTGCAGTGGTTGCCCACCACGAGGGTCACTCCCTCCACGTACTCCTCGGGCCCCGCTGTGGCTGACAGAATACGGAACCACACCGGAAGCACCTCCTCCCACTCCACATGAACCTGCCAGGAGCCTCCTTCGTCCGCGAAGAAGATGACGTCATCCCTTCCCTCGTCGATGTGGTCCAGCAGGCCGAAGAGAATGTCGAATGGCTGGCGCAACCGGCCCAAGTCTTCTTTCTCCGCAGCGGCCACGCATCGGTTCATCAGCCGCACGAACTCCGCTATCCAGCCTCTCGTGCCCGCGGATGTTTCCATGAAGTTTCTGGAGTTGACGTCGAAATCCTCATAGTACTCGCCGGCCAGGCTTGCCTTTTCGAAGGCTCGCACAGCGGCCGGCAGATCCGGCTTGTCCTGCCCATCCGGCTGCAGCTTTTTCAGGTCCAGATAACCTCCGGCCAGCTCGGCGAGCTTGTCGTCGGGCAGAAGGTCGCAGGCATCATCCAGCATGTAGTAGATCTCTTCCCCACTCATCCTGCGGATGGCTCCCCGCAGTTTGTCACGATCGATTCGTCGAGTGCTCATTTGCGTCCTCCTTGCGTCTTATCCAAGACTCGACTTGCGACGAGGTGCGGCCGGTCTCACCAACCTGGCGCGAAGCTGGAGAAGAGCTCCTTGAAAACATGCTCGCCCTGGGGCAGCGATTCGTACAGGCCGATGGAGGTTTTGTAGCCCTCGAACTCCGGGGCCAGGACGCGGTAGAGGAGTTGACTTGACAGCCTGATCTGCTCCGGCATGATGCCCAACTTCAGAATCGAGGTCGCCACCGTGTTCAGTAGCTCCGACGGGAACTGTTCCGGAGACAGCATGTGGACTCCGAGCGCCAGTCCTTTATTACCGTCCACAAGCAGGAGGCCATGCGGGAAGTAGCCTCGCTGTCCGCGCTCTCCTATCAGAGTCGGCATGACCCCGTAGGGGATGTCCAGCACGAAGCCGGTTTGTACCGGGAGCACGGCGAGTGCGGCCATGACCTGCTCTGAACGGGCGATCTCGAACCCCTCGTATCGTTCGAACGGCTCTATCCTGTCGGCCCAGCTTCCATCCCGGCCATCGGTGACGCGCACCAACACCTTGTTTGCCTTCAACGGGCCGAGCAAGTAGCTCTCATCGGCCTGAAATCGGTCTGCGACCGGGAGGGCCTGCTCAAGGGCTGTCGTCAGGAACCTTGCATTAGCGGAGTCAAGGTACCAGGGCTGGAACACCGGGTCATGGCGCTGGAACTGCGGCCACGCATTCCGGCCGCGGAACTTGAGCCCCAGGTCCTTGATCAGCTTTCGGTCCCTGTCTGAGAGCAGACCTCGATCTTCGAAAGAGGCCATGATGCACTTCTGCATGCTGCCGGCCACGCCAAGTTCCAGTTCGTGGCCTCGATGCGAGGCTTCGGCAATGAAGCGATAGCTGTTGATGCCCTCTCCCCCCGGAAACACGCCCAGCGCGAAGTGCTTTCCCCCCCGTCCCATCACGGAGCAGTACCCGGTGATACCAGATTCCGGTTCCCGGACTCCGAACATGTCAGCGTCGTACATGTGCTCCCAGGGGCGGGCCTCCTTGAAGCGCGCTGCGGCCCCGAACAGCGCGAGCCATTCCTCCCGCGTTGGCTCCTCTTCGTTGCTGTCCGGAGCTTGGCCGGTGTCGCCATCTTCCTCGGTCAGCTCAACGTCTTCCATGGCCACAGTGCTCTCGGGCTTCTCCACCGGCGCCCGAGGGAAGAGCTCCGGGTGCTTGCTCTGCGTCTTTTTCATTGCTCCTCCATCTGACTCCGTGGGTATCGCAACTGACTTCGAAAGTAAAGTACCGGGAAGGCTTCCGTGATTGCGGTCGTCTGCGTTGACATTGATGGCAGGGGATCACAGGCTGGAGCCATGAAGCGAACGCACCTGATAGCGGCCGCCTTTGTTTTGTTCCTCGCCAACTGCGACGGCGCGCCTGCGCCTGTAGCTGTGGGGGGCGGGGTCCGCGGTGGCCCTTCGGTCGGGGGTGCCCCTGATCCTGATCAGGATATCCCAGCCGTGGATATGGTCTGCGACCTTGCGGCCGAGGTCGAGGATGCCGCGGCCAGGGTGCCGGATGTCCTGGCGGAAGAGCTCCTCGCCGAGACCTCTGAGGACGGGGGCGCGGCGCTGAGCTGTGGCGCTTCCTGGTTCGCGCCTGAGCTCCCCTCGACGGTCTTCGCCGGGGTGCTCGCGCTGACCGTGTCAGACCATGTCTTCAGCGGCATCGGGACCCGTGAGGCCCCCTTCCAGGCCTTGACCCAGGCGGGGCCTGACAACGTTCTACGGATTTGCGGAGACTTCTCCTGCGACGTCGAGGTTACAGGGAGCGGGCCGACGCTGAATGTCACGCCGAAGCTGTCCTTCGACGGAACGGTGGAGCCCGAGGGAGTCGTCGGGGGATCGGTGACCGCGGTGATCCACAACTTCTGCGGCGGCAGCTTCGCGGGTGCGCTCCAGGGGGCTGAGCTTCAGGGAACTCTGAAGATCAGCTCCTGCTCATCGAGCGGCTCGAGCTACTCCTATTCAGCCGAGGGAGAGTTCAAGTGCGAGCTGGTGGTGGACTGACAAGGTATCATGGTCTCGTTCATCAAGTGATCTTGGCGAGCTTCCTGACACCATTGCGGAAGACCTGAAAACTCTTGGATTGGTTCGTCTCGACATCCAAGAGTGGAGCAATGTTCCGAGCCCACTCACATTTTGCTCGACCGGGGGCAGGCCATCCCTGTTTCTTGAGTCCTTTGGCTCCTCCCTTCTGAATCGCATCGGCCAGCAACTCCCAGGTCTCGCAAACAGAGTCCTGCTCGTAGCCACTCAGGACCCTTGTCTTGGCTTTCGGGTAGGCGGCTATCACCGCCTCCAGATCGCCAAGCAACCAAGCCTCCATCTCCTCAATGGCGATGCGAAACAAGGTCGTCGGTGCTGGATGGCACGTAGCCAGCACGTCCAACATTTCCTGCTTGAAATCGCCACAGTCGCGCTGATCGAGGTCCACGATGACGACGACTGCGGCATCCTGATGTTGCAAGCTTCTTCCATAGCCTTCCAAGACCTTTGGCAGACGGTCGAGCAGGATTCTCTTCCGAACATCAATCTTTCCACTCATCCCGACCGGGATCCTGCCGATGCCCTTGTACGCAAAAATCCTGTAGCTGTGGTCTTGACCATTCGGGCCGAGGATCTTCTCGATCAGTGATTCCAGAGCGATCTTCCCTGAAGCATCTTCCACCAAGAACTCGAAGTGCATAGCCGACTACCTTGCATCCAGATAGTCGCTGTACCAGAGTCCACCCAGCGGAAGCCCGGCATCAACCATGCTCGTGACGTCAGCATCTTCGCTCGCTCGCCGGATGGTCGAGAACCCGTCGTCACCCTTCTCGAGAATCCATGTTTCTTCGGGCGACAGCGCGTCAACAAAATAGGGCTGGTGCGTCGTCACGAAGATCTGCGAGCCTCCTTTGTGCCCGGTAGCGTGTTCTCTGAATTCATCAGCGAGTGTCTCGAGCAGCTTATGATAGAGACCGTTCTCCGGCTCTTCGATGCAGAGGAAAGGCGGAGGTGTCGGATCCGTCAGCAGGAGCAGATAGGCGAAGATCTTGAGCGTCCCATCAGACATTTGCTGTGCGTAAAACGGATCCTTGAAGGATTTGTCGTTGAACCTCAGCAAGAGCCGACCGTCCTGCGTCGGCTCGCAGTCGATCTTGTCAATTCCCGGGATCTTGCTTGCGATACGATTCAGCACCTTCTGGAACTGTGAGCGATGCTCACGCTCCATGAACTGGACAACATTGCCCAGGTTGTCTCCGTGTACGTTCAAGTGCTGTTGTGGGCCGGCCAGCGGGAGGCTTCTTGCTGCGTCGGGTGTGAAGTAGCTGAGATACCAGCCCTCAATAAAGCGCCTGAAAGCCGAGATCCTCGGATGTTGCTTCAGTGATCCAAGGGTAGCGATCCCGAGCTTGCGCCGGTCATCGAGTTCGACCAATTCGGTCTCTGCGCTCTCATTATCTCGCCTTGGCCCTTTCATCAGCCTGTCCCACCAACTTACGATATCCAGCCGTCCCCCGTCTGCGTCATCCTGAGTACCCTCGGCTTCGCCCTTCCAGACCACACCTTTGCCATTATTCAGGATCAAGAAAGAGAACGGCCTCCCGTGCTTCTGACCTTTACGCCTCTGGCGAAGACGCTCGTAGACGACGTAGGGACGCCCGGAGTTATCGACGTCAATGGTGAGCTCGTAGGTAATGGGCCTGGCCTTGCCTTCCTCCCTGTAGTAGATTTCGAACTCGATCGGGGCAGTGACGCCTTGCGCGCGAAGCCTCTCAAATCCGCCGCGGCCGCCACGATCGCATGCCTCTTCCACGCCATATTTCAGGCAGTCAGCGAGAAATCCGAACGCGTCGAAGAGCGTGCTCTTCCCAACCCCGTTTTTGCCGATCACCGCCGTCATCGCGGAAAGAGGCTTGGCCTTCTGCATGTTCCATAGCTTCCCAAGGATGATGTCTTTCAGGGCACGATAATTCCTGACCCGAAATCCGTCGATCTTTGCCATGGTTTATTCCTCCCCTGCCTACTACTCGGAGCAATTCAGATGTATCCAGGCCACTATACCCGAAGGTTCATGTCATACCACAGCAACAACACGATGATCGACCAGAGGGCCTTGCGGTGGTCGCGGACGCCGTCCAGATGCTCTCTCAGGAGCGCGTGGACGCCCTCGGGCTCCAGGCCGAGGGCTCTCAGGTGGTCGTCCGCGTGGAGGAGGTCCTCGGTCCACTGGCGCAGCTCGCCTCGGAGCCAGCGGGCGATGGGGACCCCGAAGCCCTTCTTGGGGCGGGCGAGGATGTGCTTGGGGAGGTCCTTGCGGTAGGCCCGGCGCAGCAGGTACTTCATCTTCATGCCGCGGAGCTTGTAGTTTGTTGGCAGGCTGGTCAGGAACTCCACCAGGGGCGGGTCCAGGAAAGGGGACCGCACCTCGAGGGAGTGCATCATGGACGCGCGGTCGACCTTGGTGAGGATGTCGTCGCACATGTAGAGCTTTGAGTAGAGGTAGGTCAGGAGGTCGAAGGAGTCGCGGGGCGCGCAGCGGGCCGCGTGGCTGTCGATTATGGAGAAGACGTCGTCGTCCCCGGCCGCGGCCAGGAGATCGCCGGAGAGGAGGGGGCGCTGCTCAGCGGGGGTCAGCGCGCCGATCCAGACGAAGTGACGGTGCATGGGGTGGAAGGCCATGCCCTTGACCATCTGCTTGGCCTTGTAGTCAAAGCTGATGTTGTCGTGGTTCACGGGCAGCCGCCGCACCGCGCCGTCCATAGCACCCCGCAGGAGGCCGGGGAGGCGGCCGTACCACTGGGCCACCTTGTGGGCCTGGAAGGTCTGGTAGCCGAGGTTCAGCTCGTCCCCGCCGTCCCCCCCGAGGGCCACGGTCACGTGCTCCCTCGTGAACTCTGAGAGGAGGTACGTCGGGATCAGGCTGCCGTCGGCCAGGGGTTCGTCCAGGCGGCCCATGATCGCTGGGAGCTTGTCCAGCATCACCGACGGGGTCAGGGTCTTGTGCCGGTGCGTGGTCCCGAAGTGCTGCGCCACGGTCTTCGCGTGCGCGGTCTCGTCAAAGGACGGGTCCTCGAAGCCGATTGAAAAGCTCTGGATGTCCGGGCCGTCGCGGTGGTCACGCATCGCGGCCACAACGGCCGAAGAGTCGATCCCTCCCGAGAGGAAGACCCCCAGGGGCACGTCCGACATGAGGCGCATGCCTGTGGACTCCGAGAGCAGTGACCGCAGCTGCTCCTCGGCCTCGGGCAGGGGCGGCGCGCGCTGGTCCTTTGGCGGGAAGGTGATGTCCCAGTAGCGCGCCTGGCGGGTGTCGCCGCTTCGGCGCCAGAGGAGCCATGTCCCGGGCTCCAGCTTCCTCACTCCTTTCAGCAGGGTGCCCGGCGATGGGATCGAGTCGAAGAGGAGATAGCGCCGCAGGCTCACCGGGTCGATGTCGCGCCCCACGGAGGGGTGCTCCATCAGCGAAGTCAGCTCCGACGCGAATGCCAGCCCCTCCCGGGTCTCAGCGTAGTAGAGGGGCTTCTGTCCCATGCGGTCACGGGCAAGGAAAAGGGTCTCTTTCTGCGCGTCCCAGATCGCGAAAGCGAACATGCCTTGCAGTTCGCTCGGGGTCTCCACCCCCAGCTCTTCCCAGAGGTGGACCAGGGCCTCGGTGTCCGCCTGGGTCCGGAACACATGGCCCTTTGCTTCTAGTCCCGCCCGGAGGGCCTCGTGGTTGTAGACCTCCCCGTTGTAGGAGGTGACCACGGTCCCGTCCTCGTTGGCCATGGGCTGGACCCCGCCCTCGAGGTCGATGATGTTGAGGCGCCGGTGCCCAAGCCAGACCCCCTCGCCGACCCAGGCCCCGTCAGCGTCGGGGCCCCGGTGGACCAGACGCGCGGTCATTCGGGCCAGGGCAGCGTCCGTGTCGAAGTCGGGCCGCGCACGCGAGACGAAGCCGCAGATCCCGCACACGTCAGCCCTCGTCCGGAGGCAGGTTGTAGCGCTCCTTGACCACGTAGGGCGTCCGTCCCTGGGACTCGTAGTAGGTACGTGCGTTGAGCTCTGCCAGGAGGCCGATGAGGACGACCTGGAGCCCGGCGAGGCCCAGGAAGATCGTCATGTAGAAGAAGGGATCCGTGAACATCGGATCCCCCCATACCAGCTTCTTCACGATGGATCCCGTCAAGGACAGGAACGCGAGGAAGAGCGCGGCGAGGCCCAACTTCCCGAAGAGGTACGCGGGTTTGGCCGAGTATGCCACCAGGAACCGTACAGTGAGCAGGTCCAGGATCACCCGGAAGGTCCGCGAGATCCCGTACTTGGTCTGGCCCCGGGTGCGGGGATGGTGGGTGACCACCACCTCCTTGATTTTTCCCCCGGCCCAGGCAGCGTACGCGGGGATGAAGCGGTGCATCTCCCCGTAGAGGCGGATCTCTTTGAGCACATCCCGCCGATAAGCGGTGAGGGTGCAGCCGTAGTCGTGGAGGTGTACCCCCGTGACCCAGGAGATCAGCCAGTTGGCGATTCGCGAGGGCAGGGTCCGATTGATGAACGAGTCCTTGCGGTCCTTGCGCCAGCCCTTGGCCACGTCGCAGCCCTCGTCGAGCACGGCCAGGAGTCTGCCGATGTCCTTGGGGTCGTTCTGGAGGTCCGCGTCCATGGGGACCACCACGTCCCCCGTGGCAGCGGTGAAGCCCGCGTCCATGGCCGCGGTCTGGCCGAAGTTGCGCCGGAACGCGATTACCTTGACCCGGGGATCCCGGGCAGCGAGGTCCTTGAGGTAGACCATGCTCCCGTCCTGGCTGCCGTCGTCGGTGAAGATCACCTCCCACGTCAGCTCCAGGGCCTCGAGGGATTCCACGAGGCGTTCGTACAGCTCCGGGAGGTTCTCTTCCTCGTTGAAAACCGGGATGACCACGCTCACGTCCATTGTCTGCCTACTCCCCTCGCTGTTCCCGGTGGCCGGCGAAGAAGAGGCCCCCGGACACCGCCAGCATGACCAAGGGCCACCAGAGGTCGGCCCGGAGGTGTGCCATCTCCGTGGTCGGCATCTCCCCGGAGGCCAGGCGCACAAGGCCCGTGCCCAGGAGGAGGACGCCATAGATCGCCAGGATCAACGCTGACCAGGTCCAGATTGACACCATGCGTTTTGATTCGTTGGCCATCTACGCCTCCTACCAGAACAGGATGTTGAGCACAACGAGCACGACAAGGGCCACCCCCGCCCAGAACTCCGGCTTTTTCGTTAATGGGAGGTGCTCTGACGCCTCGGTCTTCCGCATGAGCCCCTTGACCAGACCCTCGAGCTCCGCGTCGGTCTTCGGGGTGGTGCCCAGGCTGATCGCGACGGTGGCCACGAGGCACACCGCCCAAGCCCACGCGGCCTGCCAGAGGTTCTGGGCCATGGCGCTGGGGTTCTCGGCCATGGTGATCAGGTGGGTCATCTCCGTGTCGAACCACCCGAAGCGGAACCCCAGGTAGATCCCGAAGGAGGTGCCCATGCCCAGGATGAGCCCCCAGAACGCGGCGGCGGAGGTCGTCCGTCGCCAGAACATTCCCAGGAGCATCGTCGCGAAGAGGGGCGCGTTGATCCAGGAGAAGATCGCCTGGATATAGTCCATAATCGTGTCGAACTGCATGGCCGCGTACGCGGTGACCACCGAGAGCAGGACCCCCGCTATGGTGGTGATCCGCCCCACGAAGACGAGGTGCGCGTCGGACGCGTCTTTCTTGAAGAGCGGCCGGTAGATGTCATAGGTCCAGACCGTGTTGAACGCGCTGACGTTGCCCGCCTGGCCGGCCATGAAGCCAGCGAGGAGCGCGGTGATCCCGAGGCCCACGAGGCCCGTGGGGTAGTAACGAGCGATGAGCACCGGGATAGCGGTGTCGTTCCAGGCCTTGCCGGTTATGGGGTGCTTCAGCAGCTCGATCTCCCCGAGGGACTGGAGCTTGTACGCGACGAGGCCTGAGGCCACCACGATGATCGGCAGGAGCATCTTGAAGAAGGACGCGTTGATCGGTGTCATGCGGGCCGAGTGCAGGTCCTTTGATGAAAAAGCCCTCTGGACCACCAGGAAGTCCGTGGTCCAGTAGCCGAAGGACAGGACAAAGCCCAGCCCCATGACGATTCCCAGCCAGGTGACGCCCATGGAGTTTTCGGCCGCATTCCCGGAGGTGGCCCAGAGGTGGGACATGTTCTGTGGCATATCCG
>Ga0222665_1001241_pt1 | contig 12006 bp, 10 predicted proteins | sample AntAcemetagen653_FD_179853 | JGI IMG/M metagenome (GOLD analysis project Ga0222665, IMG submission 179853) | Saline water microbial communities from Ace Lake, Antarctica - #653 | ecosystem: Environmental > Aquatic > Non-marine Saline and Alkaline > Saline | place: Antarctica: Ace Lake...
CAAAGACAAAGAAACAGATACAGATATTGTTGAGGAAATGAAAGCCTTTATTGAGCGTAAGAAGGTTGAAAATATTGTGTTGAATAAACTGCTTAGTAAAATCAACGAGGATCAATCAGGAAAAAACAAAAAGTAAATACAATATGGATTATTAATACATTTAAAAAATTATACTATGAAAAACAAATTTATAATGTTATTTGGGATGCTCCTTACCTATGCATTTATAACAAGTGTGATGGCTCAGCATCGTGTAAACACCAGAAGTGATGACAGAACTGTGATCACAACTGTAAAAAACAACGCACCCAATGCATGGGAAAAATCTAACAAAGATGTCCTTTTTTACGAGGATTTCTCAAACGGGGGATTTAACGACTGGACTATCATGGGAGAAGGTCTGTTAAACTGGTCTCTTATACAAAATAATGAGGCAGGAGGTGAGATACCTGAAGCCAATATGCATTACACCCCTGAATTCATTGGAATATCCCGTTTTGTTTCTAAAACAATAAATACTAGCGGATATTCAAATTTGGGTTTATCCTTCTTACATCTTATTGACTCATATCAAGGAGATTTTTGGGTAAAAATTGAAACAACAAGTGATGGCGGAGCTACATGGAATATGGTATGGGAGAAATATACATCTGAACAAGGAGATTATTTTGCATTAGAGATAATGGATGTTAATACGCCTGATGTTGGTTCTGAAAATTTTCAACTGTCTTTTACATTTGATGGGAACAGTTATAATATAAATGATTGGGTAATTGACAATATTACTTTTAGCGATCCAATTATTTACGATGTTATGCCGACTGCAATACTTGGTCTGGATGAAGCTCTTAATAGTAATAATGAAGTGATAATATCCTCAACTATAAAAAACGGTGGAGCAGAAACTGTTACATTTGATGTGATTCTAAAAATTAAAGATGGTACAAATGTAGTTTATGAATCAACAAAATCAATTTCAGATCTCGTTTTTGGCGATGAAGTTACTGTTGATTTCGATGCCTGGTTAACCATTGAGGGATATGACTATACTGCTATTGTAACTACAATGCTTTCAGGCGATGAGAACCCGGCTAATGATGAAATATTAAAGCCATTTGATGTATTTCCCGAAAATTATTATTGCGTCCCTTCAGCAGTTTGTGAGTATGGTGATGGAATTAAAGATTTTGCCTGGGCCGGAATTGAAAATTATGATAATGGTTGTAGTCCAGGAGGATTTGGTCAATTTAATGATTTAGAAGCTACTGTTGAAATTGGACATACCTATACAGCTACATTTGCCGGGCCTTACACTTATCAAGTAGTAAGCATGTGGATTGATTTTAATCAGGATTTTGAATTTTCAGAAAATGAAAGGGTTGTAACTGACTTTATGCTCGAATTACCTGATGTATTCTATTATAAGGATATTACAATTCCTGGCAATGCTTTACCTGGTATTACTACATTGCGTATTGGGGCTAATTGGTATTACCCTTCATCCTCAGATCCATGTGGTTTTTTTGACCATGGTGAATGGGAAGATTACAGTGTAAATATTACCGGTACAGCTATTGATTACAATGCTGGTGTAGTTTCTATTGATTTAGATCCGATTATGCCCTCTGGTGATATCGCGCCATTTGCAACAGTAAGGAACTATAGTATCGAAACAGTTAGTTTTCCTGTTACAATGACAGTGGAAGGAACATCTTATTCATCTACCATAAACGTAACTGATCTGGAAGTAAATGGTGAGATCCAGGTTGAATTTGATACATGGAATGCTCCAACGGGTGAATACACGGTTAATGTTTGCACCGAGCTTTCAAGTGACCAATATCCTGACAACGATTGTATGTCTCTTGATATCGTTGCCAGACAATATGATGTTGGTGTTGTTTCTATCAATATACCTGTTGCTATACTTCCCGGAAACATTATTCCGGAAGCAACTATTAAAAATTACGCCTTCCAAACTGTTTCATTTCCTGTTACAATGACAATTGCAGAAAGTGGATATACTTCAACAATTGATGTAACTAGTTTAGCCGCCGGACAAGAAGTGACAGTAATATTTGATGCATGGACAGATAATCTGGGAACTTATAATATTGAAGTTCAAACCGAACTTGCTCAGGATGAATATGTCGATAATGATATAATGGACTCTTATACCACTATAATTGAAAACGCTCCACCAAAAATGGTGGTAGGTGAAGAAGGAACAGGGACTTGGTGTGGATGGTGTGTAAGAGGAGCGGTTTATATGGATTTTATGGCTGAGGAATATCCTGAGACTTGGATTGGTATAGCAAGTCATAACAGTGATCCCATGACCGTGCCAGAATATGATGTAGCTATTAGCACTTTAATAGGTTTTGCTTATCCGGGTGGAATTGTTAACCGTGATATTGTAACTGACCCTTCCGGTTTTGAAGGAGCTTACCTTCAAAAAATAGATAAAATTGCACCTGCTGAAATTTTCATTGAAAATATATTTCACAATACCACAACTAATGAGCTATCTTTTACCGTAACAGCAGATTTTGTTGCACAGGTATCAAATTATAGGTTCAATGCAGTTCTTATTGAAAACGGAGTAACTGGAACTGGCCCTGGTTGGGATCAATCAAATTATTATGCTGGAGGAGGAAATGGCCCAATGGGAGGTTACGAAAATCTTCCTGATCCCGTACCTGCAGAAGATATGATTTATGAGCATGTGGCCAGAGCTATTCTAGGTGATTTTGAAGGAGTTGAAGGCAGTCTCCCGGAAACAATTCTTGCAGGAGAGACACATAGTTATGATTTTGTAATTACTCTTTCGGAGGATTGGGATACAGACAATCTGGAAATTGTGGGAATGTTAATCGATTATGAAACCGGTGAAATAGAGAATAGCGCTGTTGATCATATTATTGTCGGAGTACATGAATTGGATGCAACTACAAAAATCATTGTTTATCCAAATCCTGCCAGTGACATGGTGAATATTAAAGCCAACAGTGAAATTACAAGCCTTGAGGTTTATAATAATATTGGGCAGATTGTTTATAATAAAGCCGCTGGAACAAAAATTATTAACTTCAACACTAATCAACTTAAAAGTGGAATGCATCTGTTCAGAATTCATACTTCTGAAGGAATATTTGATGAACGTGTTGTTATTAAGTAGTAAAAAAAGTATTAAAAAAGTTTATTTAAATAATAAGAAACTCCATACAAAACTGTTCTTCCGTCAGGCGAAACCTGAGGATCGCTAAGTCTTCCGAACGACCATAAAACTTCAGGTCTCATCCTATCACTTTTTAGCCTGATTTCAGGTTTCCCGATTAAAGGGGCACTGTCTTTTGTTTTTTTGTGTTCATCAACTGTTTGGCAGCTAAATAGTGAAAGCAATGCGATAAACAGTATGAACGATAAGTACTTTTTCATTTTACAGATTTTAATTTATTTAATTTTAAATTGTTTTATTGTTAAAGGCTAAAGGCTAAAATAAAAAGGCTAAAGGAAAAAGTAAGGAAGTGAATGGGGGATGGGTTGGTTATTAGTGATTTGTGAATAGGGAGTGGTGATTGGTGATTTGATTAATGATTTTTGATTTGATCCCGGTAGCTTGTTTGGGTGTTTGGTAATAAATAGCATACATTTATATTTTATTTGGCTATATGAAATATTTTATGTTACTTTGTTGGACACAATTTTAAAATGTTTTACGGCTTGGTTTTATTGAAGTAAGAAATGAAGATTAAAAAATATCAGAAAGATTGTTTCGCAAAATACAAAAGTGAGATTGGTTATCCTGAAAACTATTCGTATTACTATGGAAACCCAATAAATGTTTTGGTTCCAATTGAAACAAATGAGAACGGTGTCATGATTGTAGGAGCCTACCCTTCCGCAAAATTTTATACAATTAACGGAATTGCAGACACACCTCTTGCAGATAATGATTCGCCATTTTCAAACGAATCATATTTTGACGGTTCTAGAGTTAGAACAATTCCATCAGGCAAAGAATTGAATGAAGTAATTTTAGAAAAAATTGGAGTTACTAGAGATATATGTTGGATTACTGATTTAGTTAAAGTTTTTCTATTCAAACAAGGTCATATTGATAGGTATGTAAAATTGGGCAAGTCTGACTTAACTGAAAACCGTTCAAAATTTTTAGAATATGCCAAAAAAAGCATTAATAGACTTGAGCAGGAAATAGAACTTGCAAATCCAATTGTTATCATCCTACTTGGAATAGAAGTTACAAAGACTATTTTAAAAATATCTGAGAACAAGGCCAAATCATATTTAGATGGAGAAATTCGATTGAAAAAAATAAACGGGATTGACAGAAAATTCATCTGCTTACCTCACCCCGGAATCCTAATGAAAGAATTTAACAAGAATCCGTGGCCTAAAAGATTTGAAAATGAAATTGGACCAAAAACAAGAATTGAGATTGAAAAATTAATAAAAACCAGACAGTAGTACACAATATAAAAAATTGAATAGAAAGTGGTAAATTTGAACGAATTATCAATAAATAAACGGTGTAGTAAATTGAAAATTTTTGCTTCAAAATGCCCAACTTTTCATACTGACATCCGTTACAGGCAAGCGAAATCCTAGCAAATGAATAAAAGTCCTGAAGAAATACAAAAAGAATTATTCGAAAGAATTCCAAAAGAAGTAGCTGAGAGTTATCAAACAATCTGTGAGTTAATTAAAGGATTCAATTCTTTCGACTTAATTTCTAATATTTCATTCTATAATAGTCTTCATGATACAGAAAAGTATTCAGATTACAGAGGTGATAAGCACTTCTTTGTTTCAGAAGTTATAGCCTTGATTTGTCTAAAAAATGATTTTATTGACGAAACAAAATACTCAGAACAAGAATTTCAAGAAAAGCTTCAAGAACTTCAAAAACTTACTCTTGAATACTGTTTTAAAAAACAATTTAGTGATAATATTGATTATCAAAAAACAAATCTTCTTTCTGAAATTACGCACAGATTATCAAACGATGAACTAAACATCCGAAATCCAGGACATCCTGAACATCATTACATTTTCAGTGAAAAACTTTATTCAACAATAGACGGTTATTTACTAAAAGAATTTGGATATTCAACGAAGGACACAATTACAATAAGAAAAAAAATATCTCAATTTATAAATGAACGGTATTCTAGTCAATATAAACAAATAAGGAAAGAAGCAGTTGGCTGTGCAAATGAAGCTAAACGGTATCGAAAAACAAGAAAAAGAAATGAAAACGGCATATTGACAATTGAACAACTAGAAGAGTTGTCTTCAATGAATTATAATAAAGCAGTAAAAATCTTAGTAGGTGCATTAGCAAGTAATGTGTATTATCATTTTAGTGATGTTTACTCATTTTCAGCGAATGAGCTATCAGATTATACAGGTTTGAATTTAGATAGAGTAGAATCATTTCTAAATATCTATAGCTGTAGCTTCCCATCCTTGAATATTGACGATGAAGTTTATAGTCCCAACAGCATATTAAAAACCACCCCAGTAATACACCATGATAATACATATATTATCCCATCAATTCCGCAATTAACTTGGGCAGTAGAAAATGTTATTGAAAGTTCGATTAAAACCTCAAAAAAGCTAAAAAATAAGTGGTCCACAATTCGACACGATTTCCTATTAGAACAGAGTTTAGAATATTTTAAACAAATTCTTCCTAATAGCAGAATCCTACCTCAAAACCTGTATTATAACTATAACGACAAAACGTGTGAAACCGATGCTCTTATAATATATGATATGGTATTATTTATAATTGAAGCTAAAGGACATAGAATTTCGGAAAAATCTAAACAAGGTCATGAACTTAAAACAAAAGACCACCTAGATGATATAATTGAAGATTCTTACAAGCAAGGAATTAGAACCTCAAAATATATTGACTCAAAAGAGGTCTCAGAATTTAGAACTAAAAACGGGAAGAAATACCAAATAAGAAGAAACCAGTTTGATGATGTAGTTCTGGTTATATTAACCCTAGAACCGCTTGGAAACTTGTCAATGTATATTAAAGCTACAAATAAGATTGGCTATTTTAAAGAAGGACATTTCCCATGGATTATAAGTCTTTATGATTTAGTTGTTATCGCAGATTTATTCTATAATCCCTTATTATTCATTCATTACATAAAGCGGCGTAAAGCATTTCTGAGCTATGACTTTTTACATACACATGAAGAGTTAGACCTCATTGCATATTATCAGTATAATTATTTAGACATTAGCAAAGCTCTCAAATCTGCTAAAGAAGAAAATATGAACTACGTCTATTATGGCTCTGAAACTGATGATATTAATGATTATTACATGTACAAATTCGGTCATAAAACTAAATATACTCCTAAACCTTCGTTTTTTATTCATTCTGATTTTGACAAACTACTGTTAGAACTTGACAAGTCTTCAGTTGAACACCGAGTTAAAATAGCTCTAATGATGCTTGAACTTAGTCAAGATTCTATCAAAAAGATGATGACAATGGTTAAGAAGACAAAACGCTCATTTTTGAATGATAAAGGGCTTCATGATTGTTCTGTTTATACAGAAGACGCTGATGGACTTGGTATAACATACATGACAAATATTGACAAAGAGTTTCTAGACTATAAATTATATGAATATTGTAACTATAAATTGAGGCAACTAAATTCAAACGCCTGGATAGGAATTGGGGATACAAGTACTGATTCTTCATATAAGTTTGAATCAATGTTTATGGTAATAAAAGAAAATTTAATTTTGAATGAAATGATTGAATAAATAAACGCCAGCCTGTAATAAATAGGCCTCTGAGCGGTCTGCAATGCCTGTTCCGCAATAGTGGAAACCCAGCGATGAGTCCTCCAAGAAATCGGAGCAGGCTATGTTGAACTACATCTTGTCTATGAACTTATCGACTGGTTTTAATGCCAAACAACCCACCAAAATAGAAAATAAATTAGAAAATGCTTGTCCATATGTAACGTATTCGTTACTTTTGCAAAATGAGAGAAATACTGATTACACCAGAATGCTTAGAATTTATTGACAATCAAAATGAAAGGATCTCGACTAAATTCTATCAAATAATTGAGGTAATTGGAGAAGTAAAGATTGTGCATTCAGATTTTGTAAAAAAATTAAGAAACACAGACTTTTACGAACTCAGGATTAAAGCAGGAAACGAAATACGTGTAATCATGTTTGCAATTGACCATTCGAATTTTGCAGAATCCACAAAAGTTGTCTGCTTAAATGGATTTCATAAAAAATCGACTAAAGATTATGCAAAAGCAATTAAAAAAGCAGACAAAATATTAAATGATTATTTATAATATAAAACAACTGAACCATGGGACGATTAATAAATGCTAAAGAACTTATAGACAAACGCTACGGACAAAGAGGAACAGAATCTCGTGAAAAATTTAGAGAAGATGCATTCTCATTTTATTTTGGAGAAATTATCAAAAACCGTAGAAAAGAATTAAAGCTAAGCCAAAATGACCTGGCTGAACTTATTGGGAAAAAACGACCTTATATCTCACGGATTGAAAATGGAGAAGATATTCGCTTATCAAATTTTTCCCTTATTGCAAATGCACTAAATCTTTCAATTCAACTGACTGCAATATAAAGCACGAAAGCACAACAATTAGGCAGGATTATTCATGCAAGCCCCATTAATCTTGCATAATATTGGAATTTAGCCATTTTTGAAGAGTCATGTGTTTTCAATAATGATTTTGGTTTTTCCAAATGTTTAGGAGATAGTTTAGACCAGAATGTTTTATAAGTTTAAAATCAGGGAGATGTTTTGAATATTAAAACATTTGGCTTTATGCTTAAAAGGAAGTTTGATATAAAATAAATAATTTTGTAATTTTGTAGTATGGTACAATTTAATAAATACATTGAGATAAATACAAAAAAGAGGTTTGGGAAACCAATAATAAAAGGAACTAGAATTTCTGTTTATGATGTCTTATCATGGTTGTCGAATGGAATGACAAGACAAGAAATAATAAAAGATTTTCCTGAGTTGACTGAAAATCATATAAACGCTTGCTTGTCATTTGCTGCCAATAAAGAACACAGACAATTGTACGCTTCATGAGATTGCTTTTTGACCAAAATATTTCCTTTAGACTGATAAACAGAATTATTGATCTATTTCCTGAATCTAAACAAGTTAGGGAATTGGGACTTGAGAATGCATCTGATATAGAAATATTTGATTATGCAAAAAAGAATGGTTTTGCAATAGTGACATTTGATTCAGATTTTTTTGACTTAAGTACACTTATGGGTTATCCCCCAAAAATAATTTGGATTAGGACAGGAAATACTTCAACTAACAATCTGGAAACCATTCTTAGAAACAGGCAAAAATTAATTGAAATATTTTTAACCGAAGATTATGCTTGCATAGAAATAAACAGTTAAAAGCACAAAAGTCTAACAAATTTCGGGATTATTCATTCAAGCTGCATTAATCTTGTCTGCTATTGTACTTTAAGCTTTTTTGGAGAATCATATATTTTCAAGTAAAGTTTTGTTTTTCAGGGAAGGATGTTCCGTGAATTGTTCACCGTGAAATGTTTATGATGAGTATTATACAAATCCTGTAGGTTTTCGTTGCCGTCCCTTCAATGTTTCTTTTTTTTCATTTCGTTTCATTTTCTTTTGCTATCTTTGGGGGACGATTTATAGAGTATTAATACGTTGGCATTCATTTTTAAAAACTGAATCAATTGAGATGTAATATGGTGGAATCTAAAAGACCTTATGAATAGGAATAAATAATATTGGAGTAAAAATGAAAACAGAAAAATTTAAAAATTCAAAAGAGGCAAAAATTTATTTAATCGGTAGTGGTATTGCAGGACTTGCAAGTGCACATTATTTAGTAAAAGATGCCGGTGTGCCGGGAGAGAACATCCATATTTTAGAAAAAGACAGAATTGTGGGAGGAGCAACTGATGGTGCAGGCAACCCGGAAAAAGGATTTGTTGTTCGAGGTGGAAGAATGCACGAAATGCATTACGAGTGCTATTGGGAATTACTCTCTCACATTCCATCATTAGAAGACCCAAATGTTTCAGTAAGAGATGAATCATATGATTTTAATAAACGTTTTGTTTCTAACGGGCAAGCTCGCTTGTTGAAAGATGGAAAAAAACTTGACGTATCTTCCTATGGATTATCGTTAAAGCAACAAGCAGATTTTCTTAAACTTACTTTTATTTCTGAAAAATCACTCGGCAATAAACGAATAGAAGACTGGTTTGATCAGGCCTTTTTTGATACTAAATTTTGGTATATCTGGACTTCGATGTTTGCCTTTCAAAAATGGAGCAGCCTTGCTGAAATGAGAAGGTATATGAAACGATTTATTCACCTTGTTGATGGATTATACAAATTAGGTGGAGTAATGCGCACCAAATACAATCAATATGATTCCGTTGTACGGCCAATGAGTAAATATCTTAAAGATAAAGGTGTGAAATTTGAAATGGGTAAAGAAGTTGTTAATATTGATTTCAATTTGTCTGCTGACAAGAAAACAGCTACTGTCATACATCTCAAAGATAAAAATGAAATTGTACTTGGAAAAGACGATTTTGTATTCATTACAAACGGCTCTATAACCGATAGTACTGATAATGGAACCTGGGATACACCAGCCAAATTGAAAGGCCTTGAAGAATCCGGTTCATGGAAATTATGGAAGAAAATTGCAGCAAAAGACAAGGCCTTTGGTAACCCAAGCCCGTTTTGTGATAATATTGACTTGCAAAAATGGCATTCATTTACAGTCACAATGAAGGATTCTACATTCCACGATTATATGGAAAACTTTTCAGGTAATGTAGATGGAACCGGCGGACTTGTCACTCTTACAGACTCCAACTGGTTTATGTCATTTGTAATTGCCCGTCAACCGCACTTTCCAAATCAATCCGATGATGTTAAAATCTTCTGGGGCTACGGCCTTTATCCTGACAGGAAAGGGAATTATATTAATAAAACAATGGCAGAATGTACAGGTGCTGAAATGTTAGAAGAATTGTATTATCATCTAAAAATACAAGACTTAATGAAACCAATAACAGAAGCAGGGAAAATTAACTGCATACCCGTTGCAATGCCATTTATTGACAGTCTTTTTATGCCAAGAGAAATTGGTGACAGGCCTGATGTTGTTGTTAAAGGGTCAACAAACTTTGCCTTCTTAGGACAATTTGCAGAAGCACCAAAGGATTGTGTATTTACAGTTGAGTATTCTGTTCGAACTGCACAAATGGCAGTTTATGGATTATTTGATACAGATAAAGATGTACATCCAATGTATGATTCTGCTCATAATCCAAAATACTTAATCGCAGCTTTGAAAGCGATTAGCAGATAATAACGAAACGCCAAACATACTTGGATTTAAGGCTCAGTTGAGCCCCCCAAAAACGTGATAATGTTTGTTATACTATTGGAATTTAAAGCTTTTTGATAGGCCATTAATTAAGATTTTCCGGTATTTTTAAATGTAAATAAATAACCGGTATTTTTGTCAGAAAAATTCTTAAACACTATGATAATGCAATGTTTTCTACCACACCTTCGTAAATCAAACACTATCATATGATGATAAATAAAATAATACAAAATAATTTAATTTCACTCACCCCACCCGCAGGGGTTGGAAACCCAATCATTTGATCCTTTAAAATAAAAACACTCTCGAGGTTTTAAAATGCTCAAAGGCTTTGGAGATAAATTTAGCACAAAGGGTCTAAGCCCACATAAACATCGGTTTAGAAATAAGCGAAGCTCTACGGGGGCTTAGACCCTAAAACTAAACTTTGCCATTTTCTAACAAGGCCAAACATTTTTACTCGGTGAGCTGATTTTTTCATCTTCTACTTTTTTTGCAAAAGTCAGAAGGTTTTAAAAATTTGGCAAGATGCTCGTGGGGGAAGGGATACGTCCTATCAGTAATGCTTTTCATGTTGTCTTCACTATTTACAATTATTTTTTTTGAATTTACTTTATTCATTTTTTTTGCTGCTGCCCTGCAGACTTATATTGGCTTCTGGCACGCCTGTTAAAAAAATAATTATAGGCATACCAAAACCGGATTGGTAAATTTTAATGCAAGTATTCAGGTCAGATTTTTTAGGAATTTAATACAAATAAGAATTGGATAATAATAAGTTAAATTCCGTAAAGAAAAATCTGAATGAACCCAATGGGCGCAGGCGCTTTTCAGCCTGCAGTACTTGCAGTAAACATTTTCAATATAGGTAACTTTGCCCTATAATTTTGAGGTAACAATAAAAATCCTAACTTGCAGGAAAAAACGATATGGACTTAGATGAAAAATATGATAAAGAATTAGAATTATTACGAGATAAGGCGTTTGATAGTTTTACTGATTTAACTAATGAAAAGCGGGGTATTCATCTTTCTGCAAAAATTCAATACTATCTAAATGAATTATTAAGAAGAAATATAGTGAGGATTGATAATACTTTTAAGTCAAATATTGAAGAAACTCAAAAACTTATAGAGGAGCAGGAGAGAACTAGAAAACAAGCAAAAATATGGAGTTGGACAAATGGTATATTATCATTCCTTATGATTATTCTTGCTGGTGTAACAATTTGGTATGCAAGCATTGACTCTAAAACTGATGACATGCTTATTGAAAAGCAAGAAAAACTTTTAAAAGAAATTAACTCATCAATAAATGAATCAAATATCTTGCTTTTGCAAATTAAAGATACGAACAAAAAAAAGGTTCAGGGCATAAGTCCTGAACCGTAATTATTTAAGAAATCATTTAAATGGGGTATCCGATCATCTCCCGTGAAAAAATAACTTTGCAGGATGAATTATCCGGCAAATCAAATGGAATTTGAAGACATGTTTAATACAGAGCAAGATTGTATTGATTATTTGATAGCA
>Ga0222665_1001245_pt1 | contig 11972 bp, 11 predicted proteins | sample AntAcemetagen653_FD_179853 | JGI IMG/M metagenome (GOLD analysis project Ga0222665, IMG submission 179853) | Saline water microbial communities from Ace Lake, Antarctica - #653 | ecosystem: Environmental > Aquatic > Non-marine Saline and Alkaline > Saline | place: Antarctica: Ace Lake...
TCAGCTTTAAAATTCAGTAACCAGATGGTCTGACTGATGAAAACGATCATTGCTATCGCGCCGTTAAGGTTTCTCGCCTGTAATGAAGGCTGAGCGTAAGTGAAAAACATCTGCACAGAACATGCTAAAAAGAGATAAGTGTAATTAATGATCTTTGCTTTCTTTGAAAAATTCAGTCCTAAAAACTTTACTATTCCCGTAAAGCCAACCAACAATCCGGCATAGATCAATGAATTTGCAAGAACAATTGAAAACAGGTCAGGAACGATGTTTCTAAGAACTATCAATCCAAGTGCCGCAGTAAAAGATATGAAGTTTATTGAAATAGCTCCAAGCCCATTATATCTATTTCGATTCTGAAACCAGAGCTTAACAATGAAGATCGAACACATTGCATTAATGAGCACACTTAGAAAAACAACTGTTCTCATATCAAGATTCATGGCCACACCAAAAAGAAAAGATGTCTCAAAAAAGACAACAAAATCACAGGATTATTGTATCATTTTCCAAATCTTTTCGCAAGCTTTCTTTTTGGAGGATTATTAATTTGCTTTCAACTTCGATCGATCATGCTCTACTTTTTTTAAGCCACTCAAACTGATCTTTAAATGTTTCTTTTATGGGCCTTGGATCAAACCCAAGTTCCCTTTTTGCTTTTTCTGAAGACGCCCGAAGGTCACTTTTTAATATTCTTGCACTGTCTCTTGTTATCACAGCTTCCTTTCCCGATGCCTTGTAATAGAACTCAGCAAAAAAACCGGCAGAAAACATGAGCCAGTAAGGCATTGCTATTTTTGGTCTTTTCTTTCCTGTTACATCTTCAAGAATTCCCATCATTTCATCATTCGTGGCATGTCCGCCAGTCAGCAGGTAAACTTCACCTCTTTTCCCTTTTTCTGCAGCAAGAAGAATCGCTTCCGCCACATCTCTTGAGTCAACCCAGTCAAAACCACCGTAACCAGGATAGGCCGGCAATTTTCCGTTATAAAAATCCATTATCATCGTGCCCATCTGACTTGGTTTGAAATCGTTGGGACCTATAACACCGACCGGACAAACTGTACAGACATTCATTCCATCTTTTGCCGCTTTCTGAACGATAAGTGACGCTTCAGCCTTAGTAACGCCGTACTCCAGCATTGCCTTTTCAGGATTAAAACCCATTTCCTCAGTTGCAACAACTCCCACACCCGGATCTCCGAGAGCTTCAATTGAACTAACATGAACAAGCTTCTTCACACCGTTCTTTTTAACAGCTTCAAGAACATTCTTAACGCCTTCGACGTTGACTTTTCTAAGCTTGTCAATTATTCCGGGAGAAATAGATATCCATGCTGCACAGTGAAGAACCGTTTCTACACCTTCAAACATTGCGTTAAGAGAATCAATATCATTCACATCACCCTTGTATGCTTCAAAATCAAGTCCTTCAAGAGCTTTTTTTACAGTTGTCGGATCATGAACAAGAATTCTCGGTTTAATTCCCTTTTCATTTAATTTTCTAACCAGATTATTTCCGACATGTCCTGAAGCACCAGTAATTGCGATCATTTTCCTACCTCAAAATTAAAAGACTGTTCTGTAAAGTTTAACATCATCAATATAGACACCTGCCTTAGCATAACCGTTATCAGCGTGGAGAATAAGTGAAAGGTTGAGCTCCTTCACTTCACCGGGAGTAAAAACTATTCCATCAAGATCCCCATAAAAAGGAGAATATGTGTTATCTGCACTTTTTCCTCTTAATCCAGGATCAGCCTGTTTCGTTGTGTTCATATAATATTCACCGAAAACATCTGCTCCGTCACCAACTGTCAGACCTAACGAGTTGATAAGAACGGCGTTGTCTTCTTTAAGCGTAACTGTCATTCCGCACTGAGGATCGCCATAATCCTCGAGACCAACGTAAGCCCAGAATTCAATATAAACCTGATCATATTCTTCAATTGTAAAGTTATCCTCTCTTCTCGCTGAATAAGACTGACTTTCAAGATGCTCGGAACTCAGACCTGTTGCAAGAACATTTGATCCACTATGCGCAGTAGTTATCTTGTAGCTGTAGGCATTGTAATTCGGCACACCCACAGCCCAATTGTTCATAAGAGTCCAGCCTGCATTTCCACTTTCAAAATCATCATCAACTATCATTTCAAAGCTGAAATCCATTGTAAGATCCTTCGCTCCAAAAACACTTGCGTCAGAATATTCGGATGTTCCTTTTATAAAGATCTGATAAGTTTTATCCTGATCAAACTGGCTGTCGGGAGTAAATTTTACGGTGTTGGCAGTACCGTCACAAGTAATAGTCCCAGTAACAATCGAAGAATCTGATTTATCTGTGATCTTGTAATTTGCAGAATTATCAAAAGCTGTTGCCGATCCATCACAAAGAGGCGATTTTGAAAGCGGGATCACCGCCTTATAAAAATTCACCACTGGATAAATATCGTACACAACCGTTGTAAAAGTCCACTCATGTCCACCTTCAGTTGTCATAACATTTCCTGAAAGATCCTCGACTCCGTCAAGAACCTTAACTGTGTACTGCGTATCAAGCTCCAATGTCAAATCCCATTCAAAAACCTTATCATCATCCGTAACAACAGGCGTTTCAGCAACATCAACAGCATTAAGACTTATATTCACTGTCTCAGGTTTCACAGTTTCATTAAAAACGACCTTGATCTTCTTACTCGGTCTGACACTTTGACCAGTTGGCGCACAACCATCTTTGACTACTTCCGGAGGAACAACATCCACGGTTTCAAAATACCAGTTCTTTGCCTGAGACATGACATTCCCGCTCATATCTTCTATTACTGCACCCTTGACTGTAACTTTATACCTCGTATTACTGTCCCAGCTCTGTGTGTAAGTGACTATAGGATTATCCGTCTCACAGGTGACAGTAATTGAGGAATCATCAATGGTAACAACATCCGCCGCTGTAATGGTGGAACATTCTATCGGCTCTGAGAACTCGATCTCAAGAACCTTATCAAGAGCTACGTCTTTTTCATTTTCAGCCGGAGAAACAGATAGAATAGTTGGTGAAACGTGGTCTGTCCCAGTATTTCCAGTATTGCCGGTATCTCCCGTGTTTCCAGTGTCACCGGTATCTCCCGTGTTTCCAGTATCACCGGTATCTCCCGTGTTTCCGGTATTTCCTGTATTTCCGGTATCTCCTGAGTCCCCGGTGTCCCCAAAGTCCTCTTCGTCCTGGCTGTCCTCTTCGTCCATTCCCGCATCTCCCGTATTACCAACATCTTCATCAATTGCACAGGACAGAAAAATAAAACCAGCTAAAATCGAAAGCAACAGTTTTTTCATCATTAGTCTCCACAAAAAGTATAAACTGGAAAGTTATACAAAAACATGGAACAATTGTCAAAAAAGAAGCATCTTGTCCAGCCCTAAACTTGACAGATCATTCATGAACCCAATAATAGAGCGAATTTGTTTTTTTGAGTTTAGCTTCAGGAGTAAGAAATGCTAAGAACACGGTTGTTTTTCATCATCACTATTTTAATCATAAATCTAAACATCTCAGCTTCATCTGTTCTTGAACTTATGGGATCAACTGATTCGCCTAATCCCTTTACGGCACGTATCATCGCCACCGGTGCTGAAGCTGCCTATTTTAACCCTGCATACCTCGTTCTGCAGGAAGACTCTTTCAAACTCGGGTTTGGAATGATGCTTCAGAATAAGGATATTGAACATTTTAAAAGACCTGACGGATATGACGTAAGCACTCAAATTTCCAACACTTCGGCATCAGTCATCTCTACAGGTGGCAAGTATGTTCCTCTGGCAACATCTGAACTTATGGATAAAAGAGGATCCGCCGATTACGATTCATTTGATGGAATAATTACAATAGGAGCCGTAAAAAGCATTATAAAGAATTGGCTAGCAGTCGGTGCATACGCACTTATTCCCACAACCGGCATTCAAACTCAGGAGCCTTTTTTTAACGACGAAAGAGAACAGTATTTTTCCAACAGCCTGCACTTTGAACTTTATGGCGACAGACTCAACCAGTTCAGCATGGCCTTTGCACTCGGGGGAAAAATTTCAAATTTCTTAAGGCTTGGAGCAGGAGTTGCCGTCACCACATACACAGTTACTAGAAATCAGGTTTTTGTTCCCGATTCGTCTAACCCTTCTCAACAGCTCATCAATGCTCAGATGAAAGTTGGCGGATCAGCCGCACCTTTCTTTTCATTTGTTGCAAACCCATTTCTGGGATTTAACTTAACTGGAACTATTCATTTCCCGACCAATACAGGAGTTGTGGAACTTAACAATGAAATGCAGGTTAACGGTTGGGAATATGAAGAAGGAGAAAATCCATATCTAGAGGCCAAATCTTCTATGACCGCCGGATATCAACCGATGAAGCTATCCCTTGGACTTTACTACGATTTCAATGTCGCAGGATACAAGCTTACTCCTCTTGCATCATTTGCGTGGGCTCGGTGGTCAACTTATGTTAACCGCCACGGAGAAACACCTCAGGATGAATGGAAGGACACTTTTTCTTTTGCAGGCGGATTCATGTTGCGACACAGAGAAAGAAAAGCAGCATTCAACATTAACTATGTGCCATCTCCTGTTCCAGCTCAGACTGGAAGAGAGAACTACATTGATAATAACAGACTCGGTTTTTCAGTTGGATACTCAGAGTATTTTCATTTTGAAAAATTTTCCATCGGTGGAGGAATTACCAGTTCAATTCAAATACTACTTGAAAGAATTCAGGAGAAAGATCCGGATAGATTAGAAAAAGATGGTGGACTCGTTGATGAATTTCCGGATGACTCCATTAACTTCGGTTCAGACGAGGATGAATTTAACAATGCAAAAAAAGATCTTCAGACAAACAACCCGGGCTTTCCCGGATGGAAGAGCAGCGGCTTTGTTTTTGGAATAGGAATATCAGCAGAAGTTTTATATTAACAATTTTAGGAGAAATTTATGAAAAGAACAACACTTATCACGATCACAGCAATTTTTACATTTCTAATGATAAGCTGTGGCGACGGAGATTCATCAACTGATACCAACAACTGGGAAACCCAGGATAATGCGGTAAACGATGACGATACAGGCGACACCGGCAATACCGGCAATACTGGTGATACAGGAAATACAGGAAATACTGGCGACACTGGCAACACCGGGACGGACACGGACGAAAAGGACGATGTGGACATGGGAAATACCGGCGATGAGGATATGACTGACATAGACGAAATGCCTGATGAAGATAACGCAGTTGATCCACTTCTTGCAAAGTTTGCAGGAACATGGGCCCAGAAAATAATTCTCAAATCCTCAAGCACCAGTCTTATAGGACTTGTTCCAAGTGTAACAACAAGATATATCCTTGCTGAAATATCAATTAACAACAAGGGCAATCTTAAAATGACAAGAAAAGACGGGTTTTTGTGTCAGACTGATAATGAAACCGGTAATAATATCGCAAATAGAGGTGTTGTCCGTTTTAATGAACCTCAGTCCAAATTCAATACGATCTATCATTTCTGGAGACCCAACGATATTCCGGGACAAAAAGACACTCCTCAGATCGAAGTGAAAGAAGAGGGTGGCAAAATACTTTTTACAGGAAACAAAGAATGGGAACTTCGAGGCGCAGATATGACAGATCCATCAACTGAGGACATGGTAAAAGAAACAAAGGAAGGTGGTCAAGGAGATGATGACACAAGATTATTTGATCATGACAATGATGGGAAAGCCGCTTTTACAATTGCATTTAACGGAGTTGCGACAGGTCCAATATACTTCGTTCAGAGACTCACAGCAAAATATATTGGTGAACTCATCAGTGAAGGAAAAATCGAAGGAAATGTCGAATGGACAGATGAACAATACACCCACCAGGACACTCCGGATAAAACCCTTAGGGGGCAAAAAGTAACTACTACTGACACAAATAACAGTGTTTTTCAGTTCGTAAAAGTTGCTGATACAATGACATGTGCAGAACTTATCTCACAAAAAGACACTCTTTTTGATGTGTTCAACCCTAACACAAATCCTGACGGCGATCCTAACAACTAATCTTTCCAGATAGTTGCAAAATATTCAGAAAATCTTCCCGCAATTTTCTCGTCTTTGTTTATCACAACAATTTCTCTATTTCCGTAGCAACCTGAAGATGTCCAGTTAAGTGATCCAAAGACCGTAATTTTTTCATCGACCACTGCAAATTTATGATGAAAAAGCAGATCTTTTTTTAAGACCTTATCGTCATATTTCACTTGCGCACCAAGTGACCTGAAATAATTCACAGCCTTATTGTTCACGATCCTATTCCCATCACCTTGCCAGTTGTCAACTATCAGTTTCACCGGAACTTCTTTCTTTCTCAGAACATTCTTTAAACCTGTAACAACCGGATTTTTCGTAGTAACTGTATAGATAGCTCCCTCGATCTTTTTTTGAGCTTTTAGAAACTCAGCTTTAATATTCACGCAGGCTTTTCCCGGCGTGAAAAAGATCTTTCCTATCTCTGTTTTACATCCTTTTGAACATCTTTTAGGCAACTTTCCGTTGACAGCATCACGCACCTCTTTTTCAAGAATTTCTGAAGCATTCGGAGCATTTTTGAAAAACACTGCATTGTTAACCGCATTGCTACCTGATCCGAGATTGGCCGAAGTGATAAGAACGTTCTTTGAATCAGTTACAATGAACTTTGCATGAAATAGACCGTACTTTTTTGCAACAGCTCCCAAACTGAATGAAGGACGATAGTTATCTTTGCTCTTTCCATAAGCAAGCGTGACTTTAACACCCTCATCGTTCTTTTTTTCAAGCATCTTCATGAGTCTGTTGTTCTTAATCGTATAGGTAGAAATAAATATCGTTTTTTTGGCTTCTCTGATCATTTTTTCCATCATAAAAAACACTTTTTCATCAAAGACAACTGCGACATCTTCATCAGGAAGACTTATTACTTTTTTGTCAGCATATTCGTCAACAGCTTCCTTTTGCTGGTGATTCCCGTGGTAAAAAAAGTATATTAAAAAAGGTATCGCGATAAGCAGAATATATTCCGCTTTCCTCAAAAATTTAAAAGGGTCTACAGACTTTTTACCCAACTGAAGATTCTCCTGAAAATATCTTCGACAAGAGGCGCTGTCTTTTTGTCTTTTGTCAGTCTTTTAATGATCTGATCTTCTCTTACCGCATCTTCGACACTTAGACCAACCAACTTTTTTTCTGAGACGATCTTTTGTGCAGCAACAATCCTTTGCTCAATGAGTTCAACTAACTTATCATCTATCTTATCAAGATCTTTTCTTAATCGGTTAATCTTTCTGTCGTCAGTCATTTTTCCTCACTTTTTTAAAGCATCCAGCATTTTTTCAAATCCCGAAAAAGATATACTATAACAGCTATTAGGCTTAAAAGAAACGTTTTGATCAAGAGATATCAGAGTCGCGAGCATTTCCATACGGTGATCAATGCTATGAAACAGTTTCCGGGCACCTTCAACTTTCTCCGGCAATACTGTAAAACCGTCTTTCTGTTCACTAACTTTAAAAAATCCGGAAAAAAGTCTTACTGTTTGAGCTATTCTGTCACTTTCCTTATTTCTCAGCCAATTTGCATCTTTACACGAGAATTCAAGACCATTTCTTGCAATCATATAGGCAAGAAGTGGGATCTCATCAATAACTTTTGCTACTTTTTCGCCACAAATCTCAATTTGTTCTCCAACTAAAACTTTTTTTTCAGTCTCAACAGTCACTTCCTGATTATTTTTTATTATCTTCAACGGATATCCGGCCTTTTTAAGAACAAAAAATGGTTCAAGTCTCAATTCTTCACCGAGTATGTTTTCTATCTTAACTTCACGGCCTAAGATCAATCCCGCACAAATTGCAATAAAAGCTGAAGATGGATCTTTTTGAGCGATAAGTGAATAACCGCACAGATCTTTCATCGGTTTTACGGAGATAACGCTCCCATCATCAACAATATCCGCACCCATTTTCTTTAAAAGAACTTCTGTATTCGTCCTCGTTTTCCATTTAGGAGACAGCTCACCACCGTTTTTAAGCATCGCAAGGATATGAAAACTTTTAAGCTGCGCACTTTCCTTTTCTAGATCTGTCCTGACAAATCGGCCACTCTCATAAAGTTTTGCCGCTCTAAAAAAAGCTGAATGATCTCTGCTCATTAAACTTTTGTCACCCGAGAACTTAACGTCCCAACCAAAAAAACTGCAAATTCCCATAAGAATGTGCATCACCGTGCCAGAATTACCGCAGCAAACTTCTGTTTCAGGTTTAACAGCGATCCCGGTTATCTGAGCTTTGTTAGCAACTATTTCGATATTTTTAGAAAAAAGTTCTAGAGCTGTAAAAGCTGAAAGTATATCTTCGGGAAAATCCTTCCGATAAAGAACTTCTATTTTCTTTTCAGTTAAAATTGAAAATAAGACTTGTCTTATGAGTGAACTTTTATCAGGAGGAATGAAGTAGCTTAGATCAGTCTTCTTCATCCATGAACTTTATTAGACTGTTTATCTTTCTGTATGTTTTTTCAAAAGTTTCAAAATCAACGGTCTGGTAACCATCGGAAAGAGCACTAGAAGGATTAAAGTGAGTTTCCACCATCAATCCGTCAACACCCATTGCAACTGCTGCCAGTGAAGTAGCTGGAACATACTTTGCTATCCCAACACTATGAGAAGGGTCAAAGATAACAGGCAGGTGCGTCATATCTTTAAGCATCGGTATGGAGGCGATATTTACACTGCTTCTGGTAATATCATCAAAAGCCTGAACTCCTCTTTCACAAAGAATAACGTTTTTATTTCCTTCACTCAGAAGATACTCTGCACTCAGAAGGAAATCATCGATCTTTGCACTGAGCGATCGTTTAAGAAGCACCGGCTTCCCGCACTTACCGAGCTCTTTTAAAAGAGAAAAATTCATCATGTTTCTCGCGCCGACCTGAATAATATCTACACATTCAAGAAAAACATCAAGGTTTCGCACATCAACAATCTCGGAAACACATTTCATATTATGTCTTGAAGAAACATCTCTAAGAATTTTCAGTCCATTTTCTCCAAGTCCCTGAAAAGAATATGGAGAAGCTCTGAGTTTAAATGTTCCGCCGCGAAGAATCCTCACACCTTGTCCCTCTAGAAATGTAGCTATTTTTTCAAGAGAATCTTCGCTCTCAACACTACAAGGACCTGATATCATTGAGAATCCTTTGCCGACTTTGACTCCGCCTCCCAGATCCACCACAGTCTTTTCTTTTTTATACTCGCTACTGACAAGATAGTACGGTTTTGATACAGCAATAACTTTATCCACACTTGGCAATGATTTGAAACGACCGATATCCGAAGTTGTAAGATCTCCAACAACCGGGATTAAAGTAAACTTTGAACCCCTAAGCACGCTAAAGGACATTCCATTGGCTATCAGAGTTTCCTTTATCTTTTCCACACTTTCTTCGGGAGTATCTTTTTTAAGAACAATAATCATTTTTCATACCCTGCAACTTTTTTCATTTCACGAATTAAATCCATAACACAACGCCTTGAGTTTTCAAGAAGCTCAGAAAAAACCTCGTCACTCACCGGTTCTTTCTCCGCGGTACCTTGCACTTCGATTATATTGCCATTTTCACAAAAGACAAAATTAAAATCGGCATCTGCTCTTGAATCTTTCTCATAATCAAGATCTATAACAACACACCCATCTACTACACCGGCACTTATCGCACCGATCCACCTTTTAACAGGGTTCTTATCAAGAACTCCCTCTTCAACAAGTTTCTTCCCGGCTGTGGCACAGGCGATCATACCGCCATTCACGCAAGCGGTTCTCGTCCCTCCATCTGCATCCATGACATCACAATCTATTATAAATGTCATACCCGCAATTCCCGACAGATCAACAGCCATCCGGAGAGATCTGCCGATCAATCTTTGAATTTCAGCAGTTCTTCCTGATATCTTTGTGCGCTCTCTTCCAACTCTTGAAGAAGTTGAGCCAGGCATCAGAGAATACTCCGCAGTAAGCCAGCCGGTTCCTTCTGCAACATGTCCCGGGACGGTTTTCTGTACCGTCAGAGCTGTCAAGACCTTCGTATTGCCCGCTTTAACAAGAACTGAGGAATACGGATTTAATAGAACGTTTTTCTCAAAAGAATATTTTCTCAACTCTACCTCCTAGAATTCATCTACAGACAGTATATGCACAATCAGAAAATTCCCAAATCTTTTGCATCGGACAATTTTATTTACAAATCTATTACTTAATATATAATTCTTTTTCTGGGTATTACCTGATCGTTTGTACGAGGAAAAGCTTTGAAGGCCATGCATTTTTTTCTTTTTTTAACAGTTGTTCTTTTTACTTTATCCGTTAGTGCAGAAATGAAAACAGCTGTACTTAAGCTCTGCGTTCTCAAGGATGGGAATCCCTATCTGCTGACAACAGAAGACAGTGAAAAAGCTAAAGAACTTGGATTTAAAAAATTCAAGGACAGTAGCCTCTATGTTAGAAAATTCCGTGTTTTGGTGGATGGGCTTCCTTCGACCTCATTTAAACCAAAGGGCGATAACTGCCTGACAGTTTACAAGATCAGTCCTGGAGAGCACACAGTTTCCCTGGACCTTAAATCTGTTTCATACACGACACTTCAACCTGAAAAGAACTATGAAAAACATTTCAAGGCGAACCTCCTTTATCAGGCAAAGATCGATCTTATCGAAGGACCTACTGCAAAAGTTGTTATCAATCAGTCATCCAACAGAGTTTCTCTCTACCAGATACTTGACAATGAACCAGTGAAAGACTGCGAAAAAGAATGTCGCGTTCCAGTAGGAGTGCCCTTGTTCTTCATGAAAAAAGCCGAGGATGAAAAGGTTAAATGTCCTGTAAAATACGAGCTCATAGTTTCAGATAAAAGAGAAAAAAAGCTAAAATGCTATAACAATGTAGATATTGTGAAAAAACTGGAAACGTTCGTAGAGGAAAAAAGTATTCAGTGCAAGGTCAATCTTGAATATGCTTTCTTTAAGGTTTACGGTGAAGGCTGCATAACGACTCTTGAAGCAGGCGAATATGGAATGCAATATAAACTTCCGGAAATTAAGATGCTTCCACTTGAAAAACAGAAGTTCAACTATTTCTGGAAAATCAATTCCGACAAGAAAAACCCTTATAAATTCACAGGCGACAGAAAAGGTCCTGAGAAAACACCGGCTAAAGATGATCTTATAGAATTTTTTGAGGAGAGAAACCTTTGAAGATAGGTGTTTTTATTTCAGGAACCGGAACCAACATGTCCGCAATAATAAAAAACTTCAAAAAAGGCCTTCTTAAAGGCGTAGACGAGATCAGTTTTGTTCTGTCGGATAAAAGTAACGCAGGGGGAATAGTTAAAGCTCAGGAAGAGGGAATAAAAACAATTGTTCTTCCCAAACAGAAAAATGAGCTACGTGCTGATTATGAACTCAGACTGCTTAGCAATATTTTTGAATACGGAACAGAAATCATCGTTCTTGCCGGATTCATGAAACTTCTTAGTGGCGTTTTTCTTAACGGATACAAGGGTAAAATAATTAATGTTCACCCGTCACTGCTTCCATCATTTAAAGGCGTAAACGCACAGAAACAGGCTTTCGACTACGGTGTAAGAATATCAGGATGCACAACACATTTCGTTGATGAAACTCTGGATGGAGGTCCTATTATTCTTCAGACTGCCGTTGAACGAAAGGAAGATGATACATATGAAACTTTTAAGAACAGAATTCTGGCCAGAGAGCACGAAATACTTTCAGAAAGCATTTCAATAGTGGCTACAGGTCGTTATTCAATTTCACAAAGGATGGTCCTGCTGGACAGGAGGAGTTATGAAATTTAAGATCTTTTTACTGTCGTTAATTTTAACTGCCGTAA
>Ga0222665_1001247_pt1 | contig 11961 bp, 8 predicted proteins | sample AntAcemetagen653_FD_179853 | JGI IMG/M metagenome (GOLD analysis project Ga0222665, IMG submission 179853) | Saline water microbial communities from Ace Lake, Antarctica - #653 | ecosystem: Environmental > Aquatic > Non-marine Saline and Alkaline > Saline | place: Antarctica: Ace Lake | collected...
CTGGCATAGATTGTAATGGGCCTGATATCTGGTTTGGATCTGAAACAACACTGCAACAAAAAATGCACCTGGAGTTTTACGACTGGTTGGTCAACAGAAATAATGATTTTGGTGATCTGAATGGAGATGGGAAAGACGATTTTGCAGCCGGGTTACCAAGTATGTATGTTGATGGAGATGCCTATATTTATCTTGGTTGTCAGAATGGTACGATTGATTATCATATTGAAGGCGAATATGGCGTTGGTTTAGGATGGTCAGTAGCTATAGGAGATTTTAATAATGATGGTTATGATGATATTGCCACTGGAGGAACAGGACATTATGCATCCGGTATGAACGACTGCTGGTGCGGTAAAGTTTATGTTTATGCCGGGAATCCCGATTTGGTTGAAGCTGACCCGAATATTGCTGCAGAAAAGGAGATAGTACCAAATCCGGCTGTGGAATTTAATGCTTATCCTAACCCATTTAATTCAACTATTACTTTCACAGTAAAATTTAGCAACGAACAAAACCAACAATACGAACAAATACAAATTGAGATATTCAATATAAAAGGCAAAAAAATGAAGGAGATTCCCATCGTCTCCCCATCTCCAAGTCACCAAGTCTCGATCACATGGAACACAGAAAAACAACCGCCAGGTGTGTATTTTTGTAAGTTATTCAGTAATAAGAAGATATTGAGTATAAAAAAAGTAACTTTGGTAAAGTAGGCACCCCTTGAGAACATGTTCAAATATGATTATGGTTAACTTAATACAATCAGTATTTATCAATCATCTTCATACTATGAATGTAAATATCGAAATTAAAACACCAATGGTGTACTTGTGTGTCAACCCGTCCGGCATAGCCGGACTTTACCCTGCGTTGACAGGGTGAACATAAAAAAAGGAATTTTTTTATGTCACGTAAAATAATCATAATCGTCCTTGTTTTATTAATAACAAGCACGTTGTTTTCTTACTATTCCGATGAATATCCTATCGGAACCTATACACATTACTATAATATTGAAAACAGCATTATTCCTATTGCAACATATCTTCAAGATGCGCATTACAATGTAGTTACAGATGGTTATGTCGCTGATGATGAATTATTGATCTTTGATGATCATCATATCGATGTGATTTTGGGAGATCGAAGTTATGAAAGCAAATTACGAAGAGCAACAAAATCAAATTACTGGGAATATGAAGCTGAATACTATAGTGATTACAACAATAACGAAGTACCCTCGTATGATCCAAAATCGGTTTTTCCTCTCAGGTTTAAAGGAGAGGATGCATGGCCAGAGGAAATGTGGTATTATGCTGTACAGCGAGATTTCGAGGAAGAAGATATCTTTGATCCTGAAAATTTTAATAATTCAATCAATTCTAAATACTTTATTCGTTGTGAAGAGGGATTAGGCGAAGGGTTCGTTGTTGATACTTTGCTATATCATTCAAAAGAGCAGAATATTTATCCTCAAATAGGTGATTATTTCTATGGATCTAATTACACATACAAGATAAAATATACAATGAAAATACCAGAGGGTGAATATCCTACACCAGAAACAGAAGTATGTAAGATAGGTCTGAAAATGTTAAGAGAGGATGATAATGGAAAAATTGTTCACGAATTAATACCATTATCTGGAAGTGTTGCAGAATTAATTACTCTTACAAAACAAGACTTTGATGATGCAAGTGCTATTGGAGATGATTTTGGTACTTTTGAATATAGCATACCAAAATATACTATGCATGGTTACAACAACTTTGATCCGAAGTGGAGTAGATTAAATTTATGTCCCGTAGTCTGGTATAGTGATAATGGAACACTCGAAATTGATAATGTCTTGATAACCGATACAGTTTTTGAAGCTCTTGATGATCCCTATAGTACAGTATCAATGAGAGTTAAAAATCGAGTAAATGAATATATCGGTTACCAAAATGTATGCGGATTTGCCGGAACGGATGAACCATCTATACCACAATTCTTGGCAAACATGAGAGTCAAAAATCTAATTGAAGGAGAAGGATCAAAACTAATGTGTTGTGTTTCCTTGAGAGGAGGGTATCGTGCAGATTATTATGGATATCCTCATCATAACATAAATCGAGCATATAGCTATATTGTTGATCCTTCACAATTAATGCCGGATAGGTATCCATCCCTGGTATCCATCAAGTGGAATACAATTACAACAAATAAATGGTCATGCTTTCAAGGTCGGATAGACAAAATGAACGAAGTTTATGTGAGCACTAAAAATGAGTGTTTGTATAAAGAAAGCAAATTTTATCCTATCGCTCAATCTTTTGGTAGAAAAGGACAAATTAATGGAGAATTTATATGGGAAGGATACTTACTCCCACCTGATGAATCTCAGAAAGCGTTATGCTATCTACCTTTGTGTTATGGTTCAGATGGTGTATTTTATTATGTTTTTGAAAATATGGGCTCCCCTAATGATCCCTATGAGGATGAAATAAATGGAGATCCGATCCATCCAGATATTGATGAACCGAAAGATGATATTCTTCGATATCAGGTAGGACTTGTTAATAACTATGAAGACGGTGCCGGTTGGTGGATTACCGACCAGTATTATTCAGTCCAAGAATCTAATGCAGAGATTTTGAAATTAGGAGAAGATTTTATCAAACATCTTAATTGGAGTGAAGAAAGAACCTCAACATTGATGCCTGATTTTACCACTATTAATTTGGATTTGGGTATATTAAATAATGTTGAAATATGTGCATATGATCCAACTGGTTTGAATAACCATGATGAATACTCGGAAGAATATGAAGGATATGTTGAATGTTCTGTTTATATTGAGAATGATATTCCCTACTTCATGCTTGTCAATAGAAGAGGTAACTTCCCATATCATGATTTTGTAGATGAGGATGGTAATTTAATACCTGAGATCATACCTGATAATACTAATGTAGCTTTTGGAAATGCTGATCCTCAAGAAGTAACGTTTTATTTTAGTGATCTTGAACCTTGGCGAGAATATTCTTTTACTGATATGTATGAAGATGACACACTCTATCAAGATCACACAATCATTGCTCAGGTATCTGAAACTGGTGAGTTGGAAACGAGCTTGCCAATAGAACCGGGTGATGGACGGCTTATCAGGATGAGCATTCATAAGTCGATACCAGATACTATAGATACTCAATTTACTGTTCCGAATAACAAACACTGTCTTATTGATTATACTATCACTGTTACAGAAAGCGGAACACTCGTCCTCAACGACGGCGTAACACTGCATCTCGATGAAAACAGCTCTTTTGAAGTGTATGGCGATATCGAGATCGGTAATAACGTCACCTTTACCTCGCCGGATTCTGTCCGATGGGATGGGCTGTATTTATTTAATACCGCCGCTGAGATTGTTATGAACAATGTAACCTTTGAGAGAGGTGAAATTCATAATGATTCCCGTTCCTTAATGATAAGCAATTCAGAATTTAACAATTCCGGTATTGAACAAAAGGGTTTAGTCTTAGAAGTAGACTATACTAATTTTGATAATAGCAATATCTATGCTTTTAGAGGCGGCAGGAAAGGGCTGCCCCCGCATGTGATGCCAGCACATATTGAAGTTGATGTTAATAATTGTTATTTTGAAAGTTGCAGTGATTATGCAGTTACAATAAACAATTATCCATTATATGAGTTTCAGAATAATGTTATTACAAACTGTGGTGGTGGTTTTGATATATCAAACAGCGGTAATCCTATAAAATGTATTATTTCTGATAATAATATACATAATAATTCATGGGTAGGGATCTGGCTTCATAATTCGTTCGCTGATATTTGCGAGCGCAATAAAATAGAAAATAATTATGTTGGTATAGTTGCTCTTGATAACAGCTCAATTACGATGATAGGAAATCCAGACTATCCTCATTCTACTATCAAAGACAATATGCATCAGGAGCTAATATTTGATACCTCAAGTTTTCCAACAAAAATTAGTTATAATAAAGTTATTGATGATGCATATACTACTGGTAGTCATGATCAGTATTTAATCAGAACTATTGAATTCCTTTTCCATGTAACATTTGACATAAAGGATAACTATTGGGGGACTGTGTGTGAGAATTGGAATGAAGGAGATGGTGACAGTCGTTTTCATCCTGAGGCATGGTATGAGTATTTACCTATATGGATTCCAGGACCACCTGTTGATCCTAGAACTCTAACAGGACTGGAGGAATTATATGCTGCGGCAGATTCCTTAATTCAAATAGAAGAATATGAAACTGCTAAACAGGTTTATAGAGATATAATAGAACTATATCCAGAAAGCAAATATTCAATATTCAGTATGAGGAATCTATTACCCATGGAAACCGTTTCTGGACGGGACTTTTCCACACTCATGGAATATTATCTCACAGAACCAAACTGCAATATCAATGATGAGAGAACAAAATTAAGTCAATATCTTGCTAACTACTGTAAGATAAAAATGGAGCAATATCCTGAAGCGATCAGCTTTTTTGAAAATATTATTTCTGATCCGGATACTGAATTAGACTCGGTTTATGCAGTTATTGATGCGGGTTATACTTATTTGCTGATGGAAAACGAGGGTAAGTCCGGTTACATAGGAAAAATGGCAGAATTAAAACCGAAATCAGAAAAGGAATTTCGAACAATGAGAGATAAGTTATTATCCGAGTTGTTTGATATTAAAGAAATCGATCAAGGAGAACCAAATGTTGGAAATGCATTTGAACTTAATTATAACTTCCCAAATCCCTTCAATAACTCAACTACTATTTCTTTCTCACTTCCTATTTCCACACAAAACGCATACCTTAAAATATACAATGTAAGAGGACAACTCGTAAGGGAATTTTCACTTGATACGAAATCAGGCATAGGAAGTATTGCATGGGATGGTAATGATAGCAATGGGAAAAGATTGGGTTCTGGCATATACTTCTACAAACTCACTGTAAATCAAAAAGAGACTATTAAAAAGATGATTCTGATGCGATAATCTAAAAAAAAGTTACAAATCAAAGGAGTAGATACTTTTCATCTGCTCCTTTTCTTTATCACATTCAAAAAATAATTGTTTCCAAAAACATTTTCATTGACATTTATATATTCTAATTGAGACTGTGTCTCAATCTTAAAGAGTGTAATAAATGAATAAAAAAATAGATCAGTTCAAAAGCTTTTTAAAGAACAACAATTCACTCTGGTCATCGGAGCGAGAACAGATCACTCGTTTTGTGCTCTCTAACCCTGACCACTTTAGTGCAGATGATCTCTACCTGCAGCTCAAACAAAAAGAATATACCGTCTCCAGGGCTACCGTCTACCGCACACTCGATCTCCTTGTGAAAAGCGGACTTGTGGTCAAAACTCAACTGGAAAGCGGTGCTTATCTCTATGAACATGTGAAAGACTTGGCACATCACGATCACTTGATATGTAATAAATGCGGAAAGATCATAGAATTTCACTCAGATGGTATCGAATCGCTTCAAGAACAGATAGCAAAAGAGAATAAATTTCACATGACAGGTCACAGTCTCAGAATATACGGCATTTGCAGAGAGTGCCGGGAAGAAAAAAATTAGAGGTTATTGATGAATAGAATTCCACTTATAGAATTGAAAAAAGGCGAAAAGGCAATTATTGTTTCTCACTATGGCGGAAGAGTTTTCAGTAACAGGATGAGTTCTCTTGGTTTGCGAACCAATGCCGTTATAAAAAAAATTTCTTCACAGCTCTTTCATGGTCCGGTTACCATTCAAGTAGGAAACTCACAAATCGCACTCGGGCATGGTATGGCTCGAAGAATTATGGTTGAGAGGATTTCTGGTGAATAAAATCCTCCTGATAGGAAATCCTAACGTAGGGAAAAGTGTTATATTTTCACGTCTCACCGGCGTGAATGTCATTGCATCTAATTATCCAGGAACAACTGTTGGATTTACAAAAGGATATCTTAGACACGAGGGAAAGCGCTTCGAGATCATCGATGTGCCCGGCATATATACTTTAGATCCCACCACTCGAGCGGAAGAAGTCGCAGTACAGATGCTCGATGACATCAAAGATAACGAGCAGGCAATTGTTCTTAATATTATCGATGCGACAAATTTAGAACGAAATCTCCACCTCACCCTTCAAATGATACAAAAAAAGATACCGATGATCGTAGTTCTGAATTTCTGGGATGAATGCAAGCACACCGGCGTTTCTATAAATGTAGAAAAGCTCAAACAGGAACTGGATGTTCCGATCTTTACTACATGCGGAATCACAGGTGAAGGTATTAAGCATCTTGTGGATTCTATGGAGCAGGCAAAAGTCAGCACCCTGCAATTTAAAGAAGAAAATATCTGGAATGAAATCGGGCATATTATTGAGAAAACACAGCAGCTCACACATCGGCATCATACTTTGTGGGAGCGTATTGGTGATGCCTCCATAAATCCTATTGCAGGAATTCCGATTGCAATTATTATACTCACAATATCATTTGCCATTATTCGTTTTATCGGAGAATCTATAATCGGCTATATTATGGAACCGCTCTTTGATAAATTATGGACTCCGGTACTCATGAAACTCTCAGCACTTCTTGGTGGCTCGGGATTCTTTCATGATATTTTACTTGGTAAACTTGTGAACGGCTCTATTGCGTATGTTGAATCTCTTGGACTGCTCTCGACTGGCTTGTTCGTACCGCTCGGAATGGTGCTTCCATACATAATCTCATTCTATTTTGTGTTAAGTTTTGTTGAGGATTCCGGTTATTTGCCGCGATTGGGAATACTTATTGATAAGTTCATGCACAAACTCGGTATTCATGGGCTTGCGATCATTCCGATGTTGCTTGGAATTGGGTGTAATGTTCCCGGGGCTCTGGCAACAAGAGTCCTAGAAACAAGGCGTGAGAGATTTATTGCAGCGACCCTTATGGCAATCGCTATTCCCTGTATGGCACAGATAGCGATGATATTCGGGCTTGTCGGCTCTTATGGAGTCGGAGCGATATTTATCGTGTTTGGAACTCTCTTTATTGTCTGGATCGTACTTGGGCTTATTCTCAATACATTTATGAAAGGAGAGAGCCCTGAGATCTTCGTGGAGATACCTCCTTACAGATTCCCCTATATTCCCGGCTTATTGAAGAAAGTTTGGATGCGAGTCCTTTGGTTCATAAAAGAAGCTGTTCCCTTTGTTATTGTTGGTGTTCTCGTCGTTAATATTCTTTATTTTTCGGGCGTCATTAAATTCATCGGCAATCTTGCAGCGCCTGTGGTCAAAGGAATATTTGGCTTGCCAAAAGGGGCGGTTGGAGCACTTATTATCGGATTTTTGCGAAAGGATGTCGCGGTGGGAATGCTCATTCCGCTTGGGCTTTCAAAATCGCAGATGATCGTTTCTTCTGTCGTGCTCACCATGTACTTTCCCTGCATTGCCACTTTTGCAATATTGCTTAAGGAACTCGGCATCAAAGATATGCTGAAATCCGCAGGCATAATGATCCTTTCCACTGTTATTGTTGGCGGAATTCTCAATCTGGTTTTGTAGATAAAAAAGATATTTTTTTCTCTTTTAATTGAGATTGAGTCTTAATTTTATTAGATCAAAATTTATAATTTATGTTGGCTAATATCGGATTAAAAAATAAAAAGAAGGGAGGTGAAAAATGAATAATCCAAAAAAGATCGCACTTAATGCAGTCCTACTCTCAATCTTTTTCTTCGGGTATTACTTATATGCTTTTGGTTATCACCTGCCGGACAGGTAAGATCCCTTATCTACTTGCAGGCCTGTTTTTGCTTGGGTTGGGAATCTATCTCTTTATCATTTCCCAAAAAATGAAAACAAATAATTTTTGGAGCAATCTTCTGGCAATCATCAGCGGAATTTTTCTCTGGAGATTTTTCGGTGAATTTCTTGAAAATGCTGATTTATTCATCAGAGATGCAACTGTTGAAATCGCTCATTGGAATTTCCTAGCTGTACTCGGATTAATGATTTTTCTATTCCTGAATTTGAGAAAGCATTTACAGATTTCTGTTCAATTCTCTCTTTCCAGTTTCCTGTTCATCTGGTCTATGCATTATATAATGATCTTCCAATATGAAGTGCTTTCCCGAACTCATTTCACAACATACATAATGTGTGGAGTTTTCTTAATTTTAACAGGGCTTTCTATTTATAAAGTAAGGAGAAATAAACAAATTAACTCAGTAATGTTCTGGTCATATTTCGGGCTTTTAACTGCTTGGACAATTCTGGAATATGTCTGGGGTTGGAGATTGATTCCGGGTCCGTATGCTATTTAAAAGGATTTTGTCCTGCTTAAACGCCTTAAACATATCATAAAATACCCACCCCGTCCAAAATCCCTTGAAACCATTATCGTCAAATATACAGCTTGTTGTATTATCTATAAACATGTGCAGATGCGCATGAACTTTGGTGGCTACAAACAACATTAAAAATAATGAAGATGAAATAATAAATTTAGTGATGCCAATGCTATGGCTCATTGATGAATTAATCTAATTATTTAATGGGACAATTACAAGTCTAAATCCAAGATTCTCATTACAGAACAGTGGGCATGACATTCCAGTTATTGGATAATCTGAGAAGTTATTATTATCATTTTTTAAGTAATACATTTCTCTACATCCCGGTCCACATACCGACATCCTCGAATCCGGTGAAGCTAAAAGCCATTCTGCCACATTACTTTGAATATAATGAATTAAATATTCTCCGTTATCTGAAATTTCATTGCAAACTGGATTGCAGAGAGAGTCATTTTCAACAGAGCTTTTTGCGAAACAAACCTCCATTTGATATAATTCCGGTAAAGTTCCCCTCATCCAATTACAAAAGGCATTTGCCTCGAACCATCTGAGAGTTGTAACAGGTCCATAAATAAAATTGGATGAAGCAGATTTCCAATAATGCATTTCATCTAAGTTCCAACCGAAAGGGGCACTCATTTTGAATCTTCCTTGAAAATTCCAACCCACCTCCTGATTTTCCATTACTCCTTCTTTGACCAGCCAATATTCTTTAATCTCATAACCATCATCATTGATAAATGCTGCAAACTGTTCGTTTGACACTTCAAATTTGGAAATATAAAATTCCCCGGTTCGCTCAAATTCTATCAAATCATCTTCTATGACGGCAAGGTGTTTCCCTTTCGGAATCTTCAACATTTCATAATAAATCCGACCTTCGAATGTTAATTTTGGAAAGCATACATACTGTTCTAAATTGAAATCATCTGGCAAAAATGCGAGATCGATAAAAATCTTATAATCCTCTTCAGGTGAGATAATACCAAAGCTGCCCTTCATTGTATCATTTTTGATTGTGAACAGCTTTTTAGAAGATCTTTCGAAAATATTAATTCCAATATCTACACCATCTTGAAAGTTATCAATATTATAGGATATAATTAAATATTCCTTATCCATCTTCACTTGCACGTCTGTTAACATAGGAGGGGAAAATGCATTAATCTTAAACGGTATTGACAACAATATAAAAATCACAATTATATATTTTCTCATACCCGTTATCTTTTTAAAACTGCTATCGGTGTCAAATATATCATGCAAAATAAATGTTGTAATTATTATGCTTTCTGCTATTATTGTAAGTAGTTCTACCTGCTGAATTTTGTGATCGAAAATCTATTCTCTTGACAATCAAAAATAACAAATTGAAAAAGTTATCACGCAAGGTGAATAGATCATGAAAAAAATTATCATATTTTTACTCGCAGTCCTACTTGCCATCATGAGCTGCTCCAAATCTTCTGAAAAGCTATTGGTTATATACAGCTATCATCCTGAATATGAATGGTGCCAGCAGGAAAAGACGGGCATCGATGATGTCTTTAAGGACAAGAATGTCATTATTGAGTCCTTTTACATGGATACAAAAAGAAAGACAAATAAAACATGGGAAAAGAACGTAACGAATGGGGCGCTTCAGAAAATCGATTCCTTCAAACCCGATCTTGTGATCGTGTGCGATGACAATGCCTGCCGGCTCGTTGCAACGCAGTTTATTGACAAGAGACTCCCCTTTGTCTTCACGGGAATTAATGAAAACCCGAAAGTATACGGCATGCCAGCAAAGAATATTACTGGTGTTGTAGAACGCAAACTCATTCACGGCACTATCGATCTTTTGAAGAAACTTATTCCCTCCGTAAAAACAATTGCCATTATTACTGATAACAGCTCTACATCCCAGGCGACTGTTGGCAGATTTACCCAGGAAAATTTCCCTGTAGAATTATATGAAGTACATAAAACCAACGCTTATGATGACTGGAAAAAGTACGTAAGAAAGATCCAGACAGAAGTTGAAGCGCTTGGTATTTATTTGTACTTCACTCTTGAGGAAGCGGACTCTGAAGAAAGTGTCCCTGATGCGCACGTGCTGAAATGGACATTGGAAAATAATACACTTCCCACTTTCAGTTTTGAAGATTTCTCCGTGAAAAACGGTGTGCTTTGCGGGGAGACCCAGTCGGGTTTTGAACAAGGAAAGGAAGCCGCACTTATGGCCAAGGAAATTCTCTCCGGTGCTACTCCCTCTAACCTTCCGGTAAGAATGCCCAAAAAGGGAACGCTTATGATAAATAAAAAAACAGCAGACAAATTAGAAATAGTCATTCCCGAAGATTTAAAACAAAAAGCAAAAATAATACATTAAATGTAATTCTGAAAGGAGAAATCTATGATAAGAGTCGGAATTAACGGATTTGGAAGGATAGGGCGGCTTGTGTTTCGTGTGATGATGAATCGTAAAAATATTAAAGTCGTTGCTGTAAATGATATTACAGATGCAAAAACTCTTGCTCAACTTCTGAAATACGATTCCTCCCACGGCAAATTCCCCGGAACTGTAGAAGAAAAGGACGGTTCGCTAATCGTTAATGGTAAGGAGATCAGGGTCTTTGCAATTAAGGACCCCGCAGAACTCCCCTGGAAAGAACTTGGCGTAGATGTGGTAGTCGAGGCAACAGGTATATTCCGCACGCGAGCACAGATCGCCAAACATCTCGAAGCTGGTGCAAAAAAAGTTCTGCTCACCGTTCCTGCAAAAGATGAGATCGATGCAACAATTGTGCTCGGCGTGAATGACTATATGCTCAAACCCGAAGACAAGATCGTATCCAATGCATCTTGCACAACAAACTGCCTTGCACCTGTGGTAAAAGTGCTTAATGATAATTTTAAGATTAAATACGGGCTTATGACCACAGTTCATGCTTACACAAATGATCAGAAGATACTCGACTCACCACACTCGGATCTCCGTAGAGCTCGCACCGCTGCATCTAATATCATACCCACAACAACCGGAGCTGCAAAAGCAACTGGAAAAGTTATCCCGGAACTGAACGGAAAGCTCGATGGTATGGCAATGCGCGTGCCTGTGCAGGATGGCTCGATCGTTGACTTCCTCTGTTTAGTGGAGAAAGATACTACAGAGGAAGAGATCAACAAAGTAATGAGATACGCTGCAATGGGTGAACTTAAAGGAATACTTGAATATTCCGAAGAACCTCTTGTCTCAACAGATATTATCGGCAATCCTCATTCCAGCATCTTTGATGCACCGCTTACAAAAATAATGGGTGGGAACTTCATAAAAGTAATCTCTTGGTATGATAATGAATGGGGTTACTCTAATCGCGTGGTTGATCTTATTGAGAAGATAATGTAATATTAGAATTGTAATTCAAATATAAAAAGGACGATTCTTTAATGATCGTCCTTTTTTTTAAGTTTCTTTTACCAAAGATAATATTTCAAATCTATAGATAAATCAAAACAGGGATCGGGTGAAGTGCGATATTTATAGAAAATCATACTCAAACCTGATACAAGTTTATTGAAAATG
>Ga0222665_1001255_pt1 | contig 11885 bp, 6 predicted proteins | sample AntAcemetagen653_FD_179853 | JGI IMG/M metagenome (GOLD analysis project Ga0222665, IMG submission 179853) | Saline water microbial communities from Ace Lake, Antarctica - #653 | ecosystem: Environmental > Aquatic > Non-marine Saline and Alkaline > Saline | place: Antarctica: Ace Lake | collected...
GGAGGGAAGACTCCGTTAGAGGCAGCCCATACGCCCAATATGGATCGAATCGCCGCCTGCCGGGTTGGGCTTGTAAATACTATTCCAGAGGGTATGGATCCTGGGAGTGATGTGGCCAATCTCTCTCTGCTCGGTTACGATCCTTCTATTTATAATACAGGTCGGGCCCCCTTTGAGGCAGCAAGTATGGGGATTGACTTAGAGAAGAATGAGGTTGCCTTCCGGATGAATCTGGTCACTCTTGACCGTAGGTCAGAGAAAGAAATCGTGATGGTCAGCCACAGCTCAGGTGATATCTCCACAGAAGAGGGAAAGGCGATTATAGAAAGTCTGAAAAAGGGGCTGACTCTCCCGGGGATAAGTATCTATCCCGGTATAGCCTACCGGCATCTCTTAGTGTGGGAACAGGGACCTGAGAGAGCCAAAACGATTCCTCCCCATGACGTCCTGGATCAGAATATGGTATCATATCTGAATCATGGAGCAGATGATCCGGTTGTGGGCATCATCCGTCTTTCATGGGACTGTTTGGAAGACCATCCGGTAAATATAAATCGGAGAAAGAGGGGTCTGAATGAGGCAAACTCTGTCTGGTTGTGGGGGCAGGGTAGGGCGCTGGATATCCCCCTGTTCAATGATAAGTTTGGGCTTCAGGGCGGGGTTATTTCGGCAGTGGATCTGTTGAGAGGGATCGGTGTCTACGCAGGCCTGAAACCGATAGAGGTGGAAGGGGCAACCGGGTATTTGGACACCAACTATTCGGGCAAGGCGGAAGATGCCTTAGAGGCCTTGAATAATCTTGATTTCATGTTTGTCCACGTGGAGGCCCCTGACGAAGCGAGCCACAGCGGTAATATAAAGGACAAGATCGAGGCGATTGAGGCCTTTGACAAAAAGGTGGTGGGTGCTGTCCTTAAAGGTCTGGAGCAATTCGATGACTACCGTATAATGGTCGCCAGTGATCATTTCACTCCAATTTCTATAAAGACTCATGCAAGCGACCCGGCCCCATTTGCGTGGGCAAACAGAGAAGAGCTTGCTTCCGGCAAGAAGGGGCTAAGGTTTACAGAGGAATTTGCAAAAAAATCGGGGTTTGGTTTCAAGAAGGGGTATGATCTAATGCCAGCCTTCCTGGGGCAGTCGTAAACTCTTTTGAATATCTTGACATGGCTTTAGTTTTGACATAATTTCGGCAGAAAATTAAAAAAGGAGAAGAAAAGATGAAAATACTGTTTTTCGGCCCGAATGGAAGCGGCAAAGGAACGCAAGGTGCAATCGTAAAGGAAAAATATGGTATCCCGCACATTGAAACAGGCGTGATTTTCAGGGACAACATATCACGCGGAACAGATTTGGGTAATGAGGCTAAAGGTTATATAGACAGGGGGGAGCTGGTCCCTGACAGCATAACAATTCCGATGATCTTAGACCGTCTGAAGGAAGATGATTGCAAGGATGGCTGGCTCTTGGACGGTTTCCCCAGGAATCTGACCCAGGCTCAGGAGTTGGATAAGGCCCTCAAGAATGAAGGGATTGTCTTAGATATCGTTATCGATATGGTATTAGACAGAGAGATCGCAAAGGGCCGCATTATGGGCCGCCGTCTCTGCGTTAATGACAACAACCATCCCAACAATATCAACATAGATGCCATCAAACCTGATGGTGACAAATGCAGGGTTTGCGGTGGAGATCTGAAGACACGTTCCGATGACCAGGATGAAGAGGCGATTGATCAACGTCACAATATCTATTATGACACAGAGACCGGCACCACTGCAGGGATGAATTATTTCAAGGAACTCTCAGCGAAGAACAATGGCATTCCCAAGATAATTGATTTGGATGGAAGTCCCGGGGTGAAGGAAGTTTCAGCGGAGCTGTTAGGTAAGCTGGGGGCATAAAAGTAAGTGCCTAAAGGTATTGTTTCAATAAATCGGGGTAAATCCTCTGCTGGCTATTTTCTGGATTCCCGCTCCCCGATCAGGTCGAGGACAAGCTTCGCGGGAATGACAGATGTTTACTGTATCATGACGGACACTTACTCTATTTCGTCATTCCCGCGAAAGCGGGAATCTCCCGCGGCGGGATTACCGCTACTTATTGAGATGGTACCTTCAAACTTTAGTCACTTGTTCTCTACCATCACCGGCCGTCCGATAAGTTCTGATAGGGGTAGAATGGTGAGGCCCTTCTCTCTTATGCCTGAAAATATTAGATCGATTTCGTTTAACCAGTAGGAAAAAAGGGTATCGTCTCTCGGTTTGACGTCGTGGAGAGCGACTATAGCATCAGGATGAACCCGCCTTAAAATCCTTTCCGAAAGGTTTTTTATCCACCTGTTCCCCCCGTCAACGGCCCGGCAACTGAAATTCAGATTGTACATACCTGCTTTATCGAGCACCTTCCCGAGTCTCGGATTTGTTATACCCACCGGTGGCCTGAAGGCCAGGGGTGTAATCCCGAATTTCCCCAAGATATCTTGAGCAGATTCTATCTCTTTAACCAGGGTATTGCTGCTTTTAAACATTATAAGGTTGTCGTGGCTGTAAGAATGATTCCCCACTGTATGCCCTCGCGCTAAGATCTCTTTAATCAGACCGGGATTTTCAGACGCCTTTTTCCCGGTGACAAAAAAAGTAGCGCATATCTTATGTTTTGAAAGGAGTTCAAGTACGGCCGGGGTGGATACAGGATCGGGGCCGTCGTCAAAGGTGATTGCGACAGCTGATTTTCCCGAGTTTCCACTACTCATAATGGGAAGGAAAAAGCTGAAACGGGGGAGGAAGGGAGCAATTACGCAGAGGGCTATGAATACCGATAGGGGGATTAGAGAGAGGTGCACGTCAACAAAGGCTAACAGGATTGCCGCAAGGAATGAAACGAGACAGGTCAAATGAGCAAGGGAGGGGTGTAAGTTAGTCATGATCGGGACATCTTTTTGCAACGAACCAGGCAGATTCTTGATTCGAGCCAGAAGGCACGCAAAGTTCCATTTTAAAACCTGCCTCGATTATCATCCCTTTGATTTCGTCAACGGATGGATAATAGCACTGTGTTCCGGTGATCTTGAGATTGAGCATCTGAAATCTCCATAACCAGGATGGGTGCTTGTCTGGTCGAATAACGGCCCTGATGATCAGGCTCCCTCCAATATTAAGAGCGCTGTGCAGCCTTCTCAGGGTAAGGCCTAATTCTTCGTTTGTCAAAAAATGTGTCATATCCAACATGAAAGCGGCATCTGCCAATTCCGGGGGTGTCGGGATATCCGGGGCCCGGCCGCGTTTAATCACGCCTCTTTTCTGAACCGCCATTGATGCGATTCTGACCCTTTCGCGATTCGGTTCAATACCGTATACTTTGGCATCCGGAAATCGCTCGAGAAGCCAACACGCAGGGATACCGTAGCCTGTACCTATGTCAATAACTGCTTTAATATTTTCAGAAGATTTAAGCATTCTTGGGAGTTCCAAAAACATGGGGTCGATCATAAGTTTAAAACGGGCAAACAATCGTGGATACGGCTCCATTTTCTTATAACGTCTCAGAATACGATCACGCTCCTTTGCGGGTGTGCTTATATCATTTTCCCGGACTTGGAACATGTATCTCAGGAGGGAGGGTAAAATAAGAAAAGCGCCGATGAGGGCATAGCTGATCCCAAGGAGAGAGGTCAATCCTGCACTTCTGAGCAGGGAATGTTCGGCAAAACATAAGGCCCCAAAGCCGATGATGGTAGATGCCGATGCCATAAAGACCGTCATCTTAATAAGCTCGAAAGAGGGATTGGAATCATCTCCATATCTCTGGTACGATCTGACAAGGAAGATGGAATAATCGATCCCCATACCGATAACTACAATGGATAGCATCAGCCCTGGGATATCGATGGGATGACCGATCAGCTTCAAGGTTCCTAAGGTGCTCACCAAAGCGAATAGCACAGGTAATAGGGCGATAAAGGTCAACTTCAAGTCGAGAAAGAAAAAAAAGAGAAGGACGATAACACTTATACCGACTATCAATAAGATTTTTACAAATGTTGAGAAGAGAAGATTTCCCATCCTAAGCGAAAAAAAGGAGGGATCAAATGTTTTTCCCGAAGATCTATATCTCTCGTAAAAGTTTTCAGCATCATAAGATTTACCGGGAGTGAGGGTGAAGAATTGAACCCATGCGGATTTATCCCTTTTTTCAGATATGCCCAAGAGCTCAATAAACTTTGGAGGGATTTCAGAAATACCAGGCCAAGCGGGAACTGCTGAAATTGTTTTAAAAAAGGGCTCAAATGCCTCTTTTGTAAAGCCCGTATTATAAGAGGCCTTGCGAATGGTGTTTTTTAATGCTGCAATTCTGTTATAATGCCAAAATTCTCTCCATGCCTCAAGATTTTGCTTTCTTCTCTCTTTTCCCGGGAAAATCATTGATGGAACAAACCCGGAGGAAAGCACACCCGAAGCGAGGTCTTCGTCTATCATATCAAGGAGCGTGTCGCCCTCCCTTTGAAGTTCCTTTACACTTTCCCCCTCTGTCATCAGGTAGGTCTTTTCAAAAATATTCTTACCCCACACATCTGTAAGGAGTTCTTCGGCCCTAACAGTTTCCTCACTCACGGTATTCATGGAACTCAGTTTAACGTTGAACTCCGGCTTTGCGAAAAATAGTATTCCTAAGGCGAAGATCAGCAAGGCATAGGCCCCCTTTTTGCCAAATGAAGTGAATCTGCTCACAATATTCCTGAGAGGTAATGCCCTTTTGCGTGCGGGAGGCATGGAAGGGAAGATCATTGGAAAAACCGTATGAACAAATATAAATGAAAATGCAATGCCAAGGGCAGTGAACAGGCCGATTTGTTCGAAAACAGGGAAGTCACAAAAGCAGAGTGACCCAAATGCGCCGATTGTTGTCAGGGCGGCAAGCAATCCCACCGCCCATATTTCCCTCGAAGCTTCTTTGCCCAAGGTTTTATAAGGACGGTCAAGGAACAACAGATAGGCTATGGCATGATCCACGGTTATGGAAATAACTGCTCCACCAAAACCGATTGTCATGATTGAGATAGACCTATTAAGGAGAGAAAATACAAAAAACGCTGCCACTGTCCCTGCCAATGCAGGTAAAAATGCAAACAGCCCGAGCAGCGGCCTGGGAAAGGCGAAGATAAGGAGAAGGGCAATTCCTGCTGTTGCAAGGAGTATCGCTTTTTCAACATCCCGTTTTGCTATGAGTTCGTTATCCAGGGCAGCTCGATATGCCCCCACCGGTGTAATGGTAATGCCAATTCCATTTTCAGCGCATTGGCGATGGAGTTCATCCGACACTTTACCAATAAGTTCTGTGATCTTCCGGGCAAAGGCCGTGTCTGTGCCTGAAGATATTGGATTGGCAATCAATAGGAGGTGCTTCCTGTCAGGTGATATGAGTTTACCTTTATATATTTCCAGATTCTCTAAGGGTGCAAGATGGGACAGTCTGGCCAAAACGATATCCTTTAGCCCAAAGGGGTCTTTTGAGATAAATTCCGACTGGCCAATTCCTTCTAAGCTCATCAGTCCTGAGCGAAGATCTCTCAGCCTTTTATAGATATTATCGTTCTCTAATAGGGGTTTTACCTTGTCATTGAGGTCTTTTTTCGTGAACATCACAGAGAGGTTATTCAAGATATGAGATATTAAAGCAGGAATGAGGTCTTGAATATCTCGGGTGCCGACCTGTCTGAACAGCCCACTTTTTCTTAATCTTTGCTCAATTAGTTCTCCATATTCAACCAGGGCGTCCGGGTCATCTTTCTCAAGGCCGATATCAATGACCAACTGGTCTTGGATCGGATGATTCTCAAAAATATATCCTGCATCTGAGATTACAGGATCATTCTGGGGCAGATATCCGGTTATATCAGTATCGATTTCAATCAGGAAGAATGATGCGCAGAAGAGGACTGCCATAATGAAGATTGAAAGGATTAATATGGGTAGGTTGATCGTGGTGGTTTTCATAGGGCCTTTTAGATAGTTAGCAGGATAATCAGCAGCAACACGAGAAGGATATGTGCCCCTATGATAAGGGTTTTGTTGTAATGATAAAACTCATTCATCTTCTGTAGCCCTCGGAGCCCCCCGCATAGCCTCCTGAATCTGTCCAAAGGGAGGTACCTTTGATTATCCGATCGGGAATTACTCTGAAATGCAAAAGAGGGGTAAATCGCATACATTTGGTCATCCTTAATATCGCGTATCATGTCATCAAAAGGTATTTTTTGCCACGGTATTTTCACTATGGTCTCGGCGAACTCACGGGTAAGCACATACGCATGGCAAAGACTCCTGAATCTTACCCTGAGCACGGATCTGTTGTCTGTTTTCGCAGACTTTTTGACCATACAACCCAAAAACATAATTTTCCAATCGGTATTTGTAGCCAAAAAATCAATGCACTTCTCGATAGTATCAGGTTTAAATCTATCAAAAACAATATCATCTTCAAAAATGATCATGTTTTCTGCGTGGGTACGAATCCCTTTTTCCATGCAGAGGATGTGTGACTCATAAATCCCCTGCTCGCAGTCAACCGGATGTTTTTTTACAACCACGAACTCGACCTTGTCTCCTAATCCAACAGCTCTGAACTGGGCCTTTGCCTGTTTCCGTCTGTCAGTACGCTCATCCAATGAAATGCAGTATATTTTGTCGAAATATTCCCAGTCCATGGCAAAATTATCTGGCATTTATTATCTTTGGCTTAAGGTAAAAATAAACCTTAACACTCAAAATACTTGATTGTATGGCATCATGTGGCGTAGAATTTTATATTATTCTGACTGTTCGATTTACATTTACATAGTTGTAGGAAATAATTCAACCCAATTTCACCGTATCAGTTCGATCAATAGAGAGAAATAAACGCGCCCCCTGGTTTCAGGGTTTTTAACAAAAGCTATTTGTTCACCGCAAAGGCGCAGAGATCGCGGAGGTTTACATTTTTATTGTTTTCCGGTGATCCCGCTGAAAAAAGCGGGACTTGCAGGACAACGGAAAACAATAAGAGACGATTTTTTGATCTATGTGGCATTGTCAGGGCATTGAGCTCTGCAATTTACTTAAGATGCTAATTTGTTTTAAGAAAAATGCTCTTTTTTCTTTGCCGTCCTCTCAACGGCAAAGAAAACAAATAATGACTTTGCGTCCTTTGCGTCTTGCGGTGAAAACAACCTGATATCAAAGCTGCCCTGTCTTGACTAACTGCACAGGTCGAAGTTTTTTGAAGGCCGATTTAAACGATGAACCAGATGGCCACGAATATCTTGAGAAGAATTGCTAAGACTAATTTTGTCCGCAGGGCTATTGAGGATCGGGCAGATCTGAGTGCGTTTAGAGAGCGACCAACAGGGCGAATTATTGTTGGAATATCTGCCATGGGGTTCAGCTACATTATAGGCTGGCCCGCGGTAAGTCTGCTGGGAGCTATATCGATCTATCTGAATAAACCCCTGATAGTAATAATTGGTGGTCCTTTGACATACGGATTATCACATCTGGTCTTTATCTTAGGGATGTATCTTGCGGGAGCCAAGTACACGAGGATATTTATACGATGGGCAGCGAGGGTCACAGTGGAGAAATTTCTCGGTAATACCGAATAAGAGACCTGAAACATTGGGGATATGGGTTTGGGCAGGTAGCATGAGACCTTTGAAAAACGTTCAATTTCGTTCAAGATCAAGGCGCGTGAAGATTTTAACCGCAGGAATATATTGAATATTTTGAGGATTAAAATCCGAACGCAACGCAGAGATTGGGCAGATAAGCGGAGACTTCGAAAGGGGGCATTTTTCAAAGGTCTCAGCATGTTGACAGTTTATCCTCAATTATCTATATTTGACAACCTCGTAAAAAGTCGGAAAGCACCCGTTGTCGTCATTCCCGCGAAAGCGGGAATCCAGTAAAATCAACCAGTTCTGGATTCCCGCTTTCGCGGGAATGACGGGCTTGGAGACTTTTTACGAGACTATCAATTTTGAATGGGAAAAGATCCTGTTTAAACCCATAATCTGTGAGAATCAACAATGGCGATTGAGCTTTATTTCAGCAATCAGTTGGAAGAATTGGCAGATAAATTTGCTGCCACGGTTGACCTGGAAAATCAGGTGAAGCGCAATATCCTTGAGAGTCCTGTAACCATTGTGCCCAATCAAAACCTTAAAAAATGGCTGCAACTGACCCTTGCAAAGAAACAATCGGTTTTCATGAATGTTGATTTTCAATACCTCGAATCAGGATTGTGGAGTTTGTTGGCAGGGCTTGATCGAGGTGCGGAAAAACCGGAAATGATTGATGGCCGTTTTTTAAGGATGCTTCTTCTTTATGGATTGCAGGGCCTGGGACAGAACGAGCCGGAGTTCACTCCCCTAAGACAATATCTCCTTGAACCGGACGGCCAGAAGGGCCCGGATTATCCGGTCAAGCTCTGGCAGCTTACCGAAAAAATGGTCCAGTTGTTTGAGGAATATGAGTTCCACCGATCTGAAATGATCAAGATGTGGTTTGATAACAAAAGCCAGCCTGTTGGCATGGAACTCTGCCAGAAAAATCTCTATCAATTAATGAAAAAGCTGCGCGACAGGTATGTTCAAGGATCGGGAAAACCCGTTCTTTCCATGAGGGAATATGCCGATGCGGTTTTTGCACCCGGGCGTATTGATCTCAGGGAAGATGTCAACAGGAAGTTCGTGCATATCTTTGGCCTATCCCAGGTGTCACGGTTCCATCTATGGCTTATCGGCCGGTTGAAGGATTATTACGATCTGTTCATCTATGCCCTGAACCCCTGCCGTGAATTCTGGGAAGACATCAAGACACCTCAGGAAAAAAGATGGGTCCAGAGGAAAAACGCTAAGAAACTTGAGGTCACCCGGGAAGAGATAGACCTTGGAGAGCTTTTAGAAGAAGAGGGTAACGAACTCCTGTCATCGTGGGGCAAACCCGGTCGGGAAAATATCCGTCTTCTGTGTCAGCTTACAGACTATGACTTCAATGCCTGTTTTACAAAGGAAGCAAACAGGACCGGCGTACTCCATGAGGTCCAAAACCATATCCTGACCCTTTCCAATGAAAGAGATATTACGCAAAGATTCCCCCAGGACAGATCCCTCCAGATCCTGGGGTGTCCCAGCATCTACAGGGAAGTGGAAACAATATATAACAACATCCTTTATAATCTTGCAACGGATGGGAAACTCCAACTGACCGACATCGCCATCCTTGTACCGGACATTTCAAGATACAAACCTGTAATCGATTCCGTTTTCAATCGCAGGCCCAGGCGCCTTTCCTACAACCTTGTTGACTCACGCGCCGATATAGAGAGCGTTTACGGACAGGCCGTATTGGGGATCCTTGAGCTTGCCGCGGGACGGTTTTCCCGAAAAGAGGTTTTTGACCTTATCCTCAACCCCTGTTTCATGAACAAGTGGCAGATCGGGTCGGAAGAGGTAAACATCTGGGCAAGGTGGGCAGAGTCTTTAAATATCTTTCACAGCTTTGACAAAAAGGCAAAGGAGGAAAAAAGATATCAGAAGAGCAGTTATTACACATGGAAACAGGGCCTTCAGAGGCTGCGTCTGTCGAGAATTCTGTCTGCTCCAGGCGAGGGAGGAGGAGACGGTTTCAGGCATTTTCATGAATTGGTTCCATTTTATGACGTAAATACCGGCAACGTAGATCTTATGGAGAAATTTTCCACAATAATTGAAAAAATGTATAGGGCCGTAATAGATATAAGGGGTTTGTACGCATCAGGAGAGGAATGGAAATCCAGGTTTCTGAAGATATGCGATGATCTGCTGGAGATCCCTTCTGATTTGAGAGGGGAAGCCGCTGTCCGGCAGTCCTTGATCGAGGCATTCGGGGATTTGAAAATATATGACGAACTCCTGAGAGACCGCTCAGAGCAAGAGAATATAGAACTTATATTAGATGTTGAGGTGATCAGAGAGTTTATCAAATTCAGTCTGCGCTCCATTTCAGGCGGCTATGGAGATTACCTGACCGAGGGTGTTACGATCTCGGCCCTTCAACCAATGCGGCCGATTCCCTTCAACATTGTTTACGTGCTCGGGATGGAGGAAGGGGCATTTCCCGGTCAGGCAGATGCATCATCTTTGGATATAAAGCTCTTGAAAAGGCGTATCGGCGATATCAGTCTGCCAGAGCGTAATTGCTATCTTTTTCTTGAGATGCTCCTGTCTGTACGGGACAAGCTTTATATCAGTTATATCGCCAAAGACCTTCAGAAGGACCGTGTTATACAGCCCTGTTCAGTGGTAAACCAGCTACGCAGATATGTGGAGCAGGAGATTCTTTCGCAAGGCCGGCCATTCAACATCATTGATATCCCGCTCAAGGGGAGCAGTGAAAGATACCTTGCAAAGGACGCACTCAATGAAACCTCCGATGTCCTAATCAACTACTCCCTGGCCGACAGAATAGCCTTGTATCGGGAGAACGGTTTGTGGGAAGAGATCACTGCGAATGTCCCGGATGAGATTAATGAAAATCTTAAGCCTTTTTTCCCAGACTTTGGTGTGAAGGATGAAAGGCCCCAAAAGGATAAAAGAATTGTCGAAAAGATCACCCTGAAACAGTTGAAAAAGTTCTTAGAAGACCCGGTATCTCATGGCATAAAACGGCATTTGGGTGTGTACGATGAAGAAGAGACCATTGAGGAGATTACCCTGAGGGAGGATGAACCCTTTTATTCTGAATTCCCTGTTGATTATAACCTGAAGATTGTCCCTCTGAAGCTCTGGTTAGATATCTATTCAGCCTCTGGAAGTTTAAATGCCGGTGAACAAACCCCGGATGAGATCTACGCTCGTGTTTACGAAAGCCTGCAGCGGAATAGTTCTACCCCCGAGGGCGCATTTGCCGAATTAGATAAGAATGAGTTGAGAGATGATGTCTCAGTGAGGACCGGGACCCTCTCCCAGGTCTTGACAGAAATGGGATCAGGTGAGGAAACATATCGGGCGTTTTTTGTCGGTGAAGGGACCGATGAACAAATCTCATCCACAAATAAGCTTCCGATCGAGCATTTTGGCCCGGTAAGACTAACAGTCAGGACCGATGACAGTCTCGGGGAAGAGATTGAGACAAGAGTAGAACTTCACGGGCAACTGCCGTGGGTCTGGAAAGACTATGAAGGAGACTGGAATGCAGTGGTATTGACCGGATCCGGAAAAGCCCCGAAGAAAAAAAATCCGGATAAGTATATTTTGGAACCGCTCCTGTTCTGGATGTTTTGCCTGATCAGCGACGATGGTCGTCAAAGGATTGGAGATTCAAAGATAACCTTTCATGTTGTCTATAAGGAAGAGGTCAAGAGCTGGACTTACGCTATCAGTGAAGGTGCTGCCAGGGAATACATGGGGAGACTTGTATCAGATTATCTGAACCAGGAAAAAATAGAGTGGCTCCCCTTTGAAGTGGTGACTTCCCGATCAATTAAACCACACAAACTGGCAGATGAAGATATTGATGAAGCTAAAAGAGAGATTTTTCATGCGCAACTTCGAGATGCATACGCAGAGGAGGAATCATTTCTGATCAGGCTTGCCAGACCGATCTTCCCCGATGATGCATTTGATAAGGTTAGAGATCGGTTTCAGATTTTTTTCAACTTTTTACTCACGCAAAGGCGCAAAAGCGCAAAGGAAAGAAACTATGAATGATGGGATTGGGGCTTCCCTGATGAAGGATAGCATTTCTCGGGTTGCGAATAGGCTGTAGTGCCGTGTCATGTATCAAGTGTTTGCTCTGAAAGAAAGCAGACCACCACCAATGTCATTCCAGCTTTCGCGGAAATGACGGTCATATTTGCGACATCACATG
>Ga0222665_1001259_pt1 | contig 11837 bp, 13 predicted proteins | sample AntAcemetagen653_FD_179853 | JGI IMG/M metagenome (GOLD analysis project Ga0222665, IMG submission 179853) | Saline water microbial communities from Ace Lake, Antarctica - #653 | ecosystem: Environmental > Aquatic > Non-marine Saline and Alkaline > Saline | place: Antarctica: Ace Lake...
TTTCTGACAATTATAATTTATTTAATTGCACCCCTCAATAGGTTTTTAAGCCAATATATTGAATTTCTCTAGGACTTTTCCTGTATTTCTTTAAATTCTTTAATCTTAGCCAACATTTGGGAGATTCTTCCTGCACTTAGCCCCATTTTCTCCGCAATTTTGAATCCTTTTAGCTTTTCAACATACTTTAAGTAATAAATCTTCTTATAATCTTCATCAAGTGTTTCAATACTCGTATTTTTTAGGCTTCTTCCACCTTCTTTCTTTTTTCTTTCTTCTGCCTTTCTTTTCATCTTAGAATACAATTCTTCTAAGAAAGCATCCTTCTTTCCTTCATATTTTGCCCATTCTTCTTTGTTAGGCATCTTAGTGTACATTTTCTTAACTACACGCCCATTTCTCTTGAAAGAATGGGTGTATGTCTTCCCTGTTCGTGGATCTGTCTGCAATCTGTAGAATTTTGACACTACAATACTCGCCATCTTGTAAACTCTTAATGTTTGGATATAAATATTGCCCATTGACCTCATGTGGCTATCAATTGCCTTCCAAATAGGTGCATTAGCTATGATAATGACTTGTTTCTTCCTACATGTATCTAATATCTTAGCTAAATCAACATTATCAGCAGACATTGCTCGTCGTGAAGGGAATAAAACACTAATTTCTTCAACAACACAGATATTTAGTTCGGAAGGTTTCGCATGTCTAACAAAATTGATAAAATCTAAGAAATTATCCACCACATTTTCTGCTCCAAAGAAATTTTCCCCCTTTGAATATTGGTTTGTTATTTTTTCTCCAATACGAATGGAAGAACTGCTTTTTCCTGAACCAGGTAGCCCAGAAATTAATATTAAACTATATAATCCTTTTTTTTTACGATCTATTGCATAATTAATTACTAAATCAGCTTCGGGTTTAGTTAAAATGTCCATTGTGGAATTAACTTTTACCATGTGCTTCCTTCCTTGAAGTAATCTAAACTATGTATTAGATTATTTAACTCAGAGAAGATTTCATCACACAATTCAACACATTCATTCCAATATAAATCAATATATAAGTCCCAAGCATTCTCAGAGTAAGAAACTTTAGTTGCATTTGGTTTTTTTGGATCAAGAATCATAATTTGTTCACCTTTTTCTGGAATATATTGTTCTTTACCAAGTATCCATGTTTTTTCCCCATCTTTTTCACCAAGACTTATCCTTCTTTTATAAGAATACTTTTCAAATATTTCCGAACCTGTTTCTAAAAACTTATCAATATTTGTTTTGAAATCTTTTTTCTCTTTTGTTTGCAATTCTGGATTAAGAATAGATAGTAATGCAATAACTGAACTACAATAAGCTTTTCTTGAATCATTTATTATCTGCGGCTTAGAATTTCCAAACTTATCAAGTAGCCAAGTAGTATATCCTGCTTTCATTTCCTTAGAACGAAGGTCAAGGCAACGATCAATCTGTGAATAAACAAGTTGTGCCTTATTAAATTCAGATTTCTTTGAGTATTCAGAATCTTCTAATAGTTCTTCTTTATCTTCTGCCATTTTACTTCCCGAACAATCTACTTAATCCTTTTCGTTCTTCTTTCTCACCAAAACTCAAAGAATCATTCATATTTAAACTCTTGAATATTCTTTTACTCTCTGAACCTAACAAACTTCTTGATAGAACTAATAAGGATGCACGATAGATCATTTCAGTAACATCATCCATCCGAGAAGTATCTGGATTTCCTTTATTTTCATATTTCTTCTCGGTATAATACTTTCCAGCAGGAACAAATCCAAATTTCTCTAAGTTACATCTAAAAGATTTAGTAACCGTTTTAATTACTCCTTCCATCAAATATCCTAGCTGTGTTTCAGAGATTATTCCCATCGTGGAAGCATTATTCATTAAAGAGTTAAGGTAAGTAACAATCCATCCACGACAAGCTTCATTAACTAATTCATCACCAACTTTCTCCCAGATTGCTTTCTCTTTACAAAAATATTCTCCTTTAAGTGAATGGTTTAGGTTATCAAGTATATGTGCTGGGTCTATTTGTCCAACGATATTTGATATTTCTTCTTCAGAAGTATAGTTCTGCATTGGAAGTTGTTGATCAAATGGTTCTTGTTGATATTGTGGTGGCATTTTAACTAATAATCGGAGCTGCTCTTAAACCTGTCGCTACATTCTCTAAAGCTGATGCAACATCTTTTAATCCTTGCCAATTTATATATACAGAAAGCATTACAATGAAAATAAAGATTGTTATTTGAATCATATCTTTATATTTTTCCCAAAATCCATGGAAAGTAAATCTTCTCTTTGCATGTTCTCTATTATCTTCAACCCAAGCAGTTGCATCTTGATTAATACATTTCATATCAATAATTGGAATCTTTCTTCCTTCTTGTGTGGTCACATATAAAAAAGAAGTGGGATCTATTGGTTCAAAATCATCAATTCCTTTTTGCACAAGGAATAATCTTTTGTTTAAACCGACGAGGAAATGAGAACTTGGTGGTGGAATCTCAACAGAGGGAGTTCCTTTTCTTTTTAATCTAAATACAGTAACATCTCCACCATCAGCTGTTTTTGTTTTGAAATATCCACCTACACCTTCAATCATATCTGTAATTGTGTTATTACTTCTTGGAATACAAATCAAAACTGGAATATTATAATTTTTTTGATTCTTTCTCCATAAAAAGAATGCAAATATTGCTCCAAGTAATAATAGTCCTGCAATTATCTTAATTCCAATAGAAATTGTACTACTAATTATTGGTGATAAACTACCGCCTATGCCCATTGTATCTGTAAAAGGATCTGCCATCTTTTTATGTAGTTACAAGTTGTAACCGCTTTATAAATGTATTTAAAATAGTTGTATACAAATAAAAGGTTTTATATAGTTGTATACATTTATAATTTGCATGGAATCTAAAGAATTTGGAAACAAAACAAAGAAAATCTTAAATAAGATGAAGAAAAACTTCAATGTTAAGCCATTAGTTACTTCTTGCGGAAGCCCAACAGCGATAAGAGAAATGTATGGGAAGAAGAAGAGGAAGTAATAATCCATGGTAAAAATAGGTGAGCAAGTTGGAGTTCAATCTGCTAGGGAAAGAGCTTATGGTAAGATAGGTCAACAAGTTGGAGCAAAGAAAACCAGAGCAGAGATTGTTAGAGAAGCACAAGCAAGAAGGTCACAACTAACTCCACAACAACAAGCACAACTTCAACAACAGAAACAAATGGAAGTTGAAAGAGTTGAAACTGTTTCTGATTTACAAAAAGAATTAAATCAAATCTCTAAACAAAGAAGTGACTTAAACAAATCCTATATTGAAGCAAGTAAGGGAGGAGATATTGGAACTGCCGAGGGAATAACAGTAAAAGATAAAGGTTTATCACAAAAACAAAAGGCAATAAAAGAATTACTTACTAAATTAAAGACAGGTTATATTTCTAAGTCAGATGTTAGAAGTTATATTTCATCAAGGGCAGAGTATGGAAGAGCTAGAGCAGAATCAAAGATAAGAATAAAAAAAAAGCAAGATATTGTAGCAAAAGATATTGGTACTGCCGAAGCTGCTAAGATATTTAAGACAGGAACAGTAACTTCTGTTCAAATGGAATCTCTTTCTCCAAAAACATTATCTGTCTTGGGAGTTAAACAAGCAAAGGTTGAACCTGCTAAACAAATTGAAAGTGATTTTTATACTAAAGATTATGAAACAAAAGATCCTTCAAGGTGGACTACTAAAGATTTAGCTTCTCAATCATATTTTGAACAAGGATTATCTCCTGTTGCAGTAAGTGAGAAAGTTCATGCAACAATGCCTAAAGGACTTCAAGAAACTACTTCTATTATACAACCATCTTATGTTACTACAACTCCCTTTGGAAGTTACATTGATATTTCAAAGCCAGGAGGATTTGCAGCATTAGCTCAACAATCTGGGGTTAAACAAGAATCTTATTTTGAACAAGGATTATCTCCTGTTGCAGTAAGTGAGAAAGTTCATGCAACAATGCCTAAAGGACTTCAAGAAACTACTTCTATTATACAACCATCTTATGTTACTACAACTCCCTTTGGAAGTTACATTGATATTTCAAAGCCAGGAGGATTTGCAGCATTAGCTCAACAATCTGGGGTTAAACAAGAATCTTATTTTGAAGAAAGAGTTGTTGGAACTAAAAAAATGCCAGATGGATTTAAAGTAACCCAATCAGAATTATTTTATGTTGATCCAATAACAAAAATAGATAGGATAGCAACTGAGGAAGAGAAAACAGAAATTAGAAGTAGGCCTGAAGTATTAAAAGCATCAACAGAAGAAATAGATTATAAAGCATTAGAAAGGCAAGAGAAAGTAAAAGAGTTCTTCGGGGATTGGAGTTGGACTAAGAAAGAGTTTGCAGGAACAGCGAAGGTAGAACCAGCATTAATAAAAGCAACTGGATTTCTAACTAAACCTTTTGGAGAAAAGGTATCTGAGTTTTCAATGGGAGTAACTGAAGCAATAATTCCTACAACTAAAGGAGAAGTTGCATTTGATATTGGAACATTTGCTGTTGGGGGATTTTTAGGTAAGGGAGCTAAGGTAGTTTCACCATGGCTAAAAACAGCACCAAAGGCAGTGAAGTATGGAGTAACTACAGCTAAGTTTGGAATTGGTGGAGCTTATGCTTATGGGGTTGGTTCACAATTAATAACTGCTAAAACTCCAACAGAATATGGTGGAGTAATTGGTAAGACAGGGAAGGAACTTGCATTGTTTGGTGGGGGTTATAAGTTTGGAGCAGAACAACCTTTAATTTCACCAAAGATTAAATTAATTGAAGAACCAAGTACAAAACAATTTTTTATTCAAGAAACAACTGCAGAAAGTAAGAATATTTTTACAAGAGTTACACAAACAACACCAGCTAAATATAAAGAAGGAAGAATATTTAAAAAAGAATTTTATGGTGGGCAAGGACAAATCTTTATTGAAAAACCAACGGGAGTTACAAAGATAAGTGATCCTTATCTATTAGAAACTAAAAAGGTTAGCAAAGCTCCAAAGGAAAAGTTATCTGAAGAAGGAATAAGAACTTTTTTAGGAACAGCAGATTTTACTCCAACTAGAAAGTTTACTTATGTTAAACCAACAAGTGGTAAATCAAAAGTTGTTGGGAAAGATGTTTTTTCTACATCAGGAGTTTATAGTTTTGAATTTGGGAAAGCACAACCTAAAAAATATACTTTAGATCTTAATAAGATGTTTAAAACTCAAAGGTTTGATATTGTTTTTGGAAAACAGACAAGGTTAAAACAAATTGTTCCAGAAAGACAAATGTTTTTAGGAGAAGCACAAACAAGAACTCTTAGTTGGAAGACAGGAAAACCTATTGGGAAAGTTGGAAAGGAAAAGATAATTGTTAGAGAATTTATAACTCCTAAAGAAGGAAAAGGAATTACTTCTTTTAAGGGGAGAGGAACTCCAAGCTCTCCAGCATACTTTCAAAAACTATATAGCCCACAACCCCAAGTTGTATTACCAAAGTCAAGAGTACCTTCCCCAAGAACTAAACCAACAGCAAGGACAGAAGTAATAACTCCAACTGTTGCAATAACTCCCTCTGTTTCAAAGTATTATGGTAAGGGAATGTATGAAAGAACAGATGGAGGATTAATGATAGGTCAATTAGAAACTACACAAATAGCTCCAATGTATAAATCCCCCATAAAAGAAAGAGTAATGATTAAAGAAAGAATGGATATAAAAATTGATACTGGAATTAAATCAGATGTAAAAATAAATCTAAAGCATCTTACAAAAACAAAAGCAGATGCCAAAATAAAATCTAAGATACAAATTAAATCAAAAATTAAGATGCCTTTGAAAACAAAGCAGAAATTAATTACTCCATTCAAACCAATGACTACTAGAAAACCCACTAAAAGAAAACCATTCCCCCCTAGAAGATCCCCAAAGAAAACTCCTTTTGGTTTTCCAACGCCATCAATAACTCTCCCAAGAACAAAGAGAACTAAAAGAACTTCAAAAAAGAAAGCTATAAAAAGACAAGCATCGTTAGTTGCATTAGGTGAAAGCATCTTTGCTACAGAAAAAAGTATTGGTGAAAGAAGTGGATTAGTTATTAGGCCTATCATAATAAATGAAAAGAAAACTAAAAAGAAGGGGAAGAAAAGTGGGAAGAAATAAAAGATTACCCACGACAATTACAAGATTAAGAAAGATTGATTTAGATAAAGCTAAAGCACTTGCAAAAGTTTCTGGAAAATCAATTACACAAATTTTATCTGAGTTAATTAATGGAGGATCAAACTATGTTACTCTTAAAAGATAAGAGAGGAGATTTCACAGGAGTTCTGTATATGGTAGTAATGCTTTCAGCATTTGCAATCTTCTTATTAATTGCTGGATTCATTGCAACAGAAATCGCTGGAGAAGTAAAGACACAACTTAATTCTACAAGTGATGATGTTAATGAAGCTTTTGATGCAACAACCAACACTGCAAGGAATACTCTTTCAACCCTATGGTACATCATGTTCGGGGGATTACTATTAGGATTACTTGTAACTTCATGGTTCATTCCATCTCAACCAGTATTCGTTCCAATCTTCTTAGTCCTATTAGTAATAACAGTTATCGTTGGGGTTGCAATGAGCAATGTTTATGAAGCACTTTATGAAGTAACACAGTTTAGTCAAATAGCCACAACACAATCTTCCATCTTCTTTGTAATGAGTAACCTTCCTTATGTTGCTTTGATAATTGGATTGATTGGATTGGTAGTCACATTTGCTAAACCAGGAAGTGCAGGAGGAAATACAACAATAATGTAAAATGAAATGTGAAAAATGTGGTAAAGAAATAATTGAAATAGAAAATTACATTGAAGTAAAACATATTGATAATCTTGAACACAAAAATTCATTGTTCTATCATTTCCAATGTTATAAAACTTATCACAAAGATAAATTTGAAGATGAATTTGTAAAGAAGATGAAATTTGTTGCTCCTTTAATTAAAAGATTGGTACGCCCACAATGAAAAAGCTATTAGTATTATTCTTAGTTGGATTGTTTTGTATTAGTTTTATATCTGCATTTACCTTTGATAATATAAAATCGTTTGATTCTAAGGTTGGAGATTATGGAGAGATTACAATTTATAATTGGAATGTAATTGGAAAGATATTTGATTTGAAATTAGCAGAGTTAGAACTTAAAACAAACACAGATACTTGTGGTTCAAGTTGTTCAGCAGAAACAGAGATAGTAATGTATCAGCGAGGAAGTTTAATAGATGATGTTAAGTTTATGACTTTGCAAGAAGATGAATCTTGGATTAAACAAGATATTAGAAGTTATCAATTTTATATTAAAACAGATGAAAAGGAAATTGATGTAGATGATTTTGAATATCAATGTAAAGAAAGAGAAGTATATGAACCAAAGAATGATACAACTTATACAGAAAGTTATGATTGTGAAAATGTTAAAGTTGGAACACATAAAGAAACTGAAAAGTTGTGGGAAGCATATACTTTAGGAACAGAAGTAGAAGCTGGAACTTATACTATTAAATTAGAAGGAGAAAAGAAACCTTCAAGAACAGTAGATTGGCAAATTACTTCTCAAGGAAAGTTAATTGATGAATGGGCAGTTTGGGGGGGGAGTCCTCAATATGTTTTGGCTTATGATGAAGCATTTGATTCAACAGCTGGAGCTGCATCTGGAAAACATGGATGGAAGTTTATTACAAATAGTTCTTTTTATATTAACTCATTAACAAAGTCAGGAACAGATGGTGCAACAAGAGGATATATATTAGATTCTTCAAAAGGAAATCTTGTGAATATTTCATTTGTTGGAAATGTAGCAACATTTACTAATCCAATATTATTAACAGCAAATACAGTTTATTATGTTGCAGGAGATAAAGATGGTGCATCTTATACTAGACATTATGATTCTTCAACAACTTATCCCCATGTTTTAGGAATTGTTAATATAACTGCTGGTTTAAATGATGGAAATGATGGTGCTAGTTTAGCAATGAGTATATTATCTTTTAATTATTCTTTTTCAATTTCATATATAGATTTAAATTCCCCAATAGATAATTATATTTCTTCAGTAAGTTCTATTGATTTTAATTGTAGGGCCACACAAGCAGGAGCAACATTAACAAACATAAGTTTATGGCATAATGGAACTGGAACTTGGGAGAGGAATCAAAGTGTGGATGTTACTGGAACAACTAATGAAACAGTATTTACAACATATATAGCAGAAGCAACACCAACACTTTGGACTTGTGAAGCTTGTGATAGTGATGGAGATTGTGGATTTGCAAGTGAAAATAGAACTGTTAGTATGGATTCAACTGCACCATTGATTACAATAACTGCCCCAATAGCAGAAATATATCATAGGGGAGGAGATAATTTATCTTTAAATTGGACAATTGATGAAACAACAGGAACTTGTTGGTATGAATATCAAGGAACAAATACAACAGTAACTTGTGCAGATTTAAATGCAAGTTTCATGGCAAATGATTTCAATAATAAAACAATAATGTTATGGGCAAATGATTCTGCTGGAAACACTGCAAACATTTCTTCAACTTGGACATACAATCTATGGGAAGATTCACAAACTTATGATCCCTCAGTTACAGAAGGTTCAACTGGGAACTTCACAGCATTGATAAATTATACAAGTTCAAATTGGAATTTAATCACTGCATCTATATGGTATAACAATACAAAATATTCTGGAAGTAAACTTGGTAGTGGAGATAACATTGAATTTTATAAAGGAGTTTCTGCACCAGATGTTTCTGGTTCAACAGAAGTAGGATTTAATTGGAGAATTGGATTAACTAACTCTACTGGAACTTTTTATTACAACCTAACAAACTATACCCAAACAGTAAACACTGTTAATGTAAGTTATTGTGGGGTTACTTATTCAACTCCATTTATGAATTTCACTTTCTATGATGAAGAAACATTAGAAAAAGTTAATGGGACAATAGATTTAACTTTCAATTATAGGGCATCAACTTCCCCTACAACCTTCAACGATGTATTTAGTTATACAAATCATTCTGCAGATGTTCAATCCCACCAGTTTTGTTTTGATCCAGTAGATGAAACCTTTACAGTTGATGCAATAATAAGTTATACTTCCCCCACTTACACTCATAGGTTCTATAACTTTGAAGGGATTGAATTTACAAATACCACAACTGAAATAGGATTATATTTAATCAATGATTCAGATTCAACTTCCTTTATTATTGAAATATTGGATAATAATTATTATCCAATTTCTGAAGCAGAAGTTTATGTTCAAAGATATTATGCTTCAACAAATACTTGGAGAACCTTGGAAATATTAGAAACCAACGACGATGGAGAAACAATTCAACATCTATTCACAGAAGATGTTCTTTATAGATTTAAAGTTTATAACGATGGAACTTTATTACATACAACTTCACAATCAACAATTGCTTGTAAGGAAACTCCATGCACCATTACTATAATTATACCAACTTCAATTGATGATATTTATGAACCAACAGGAAATTTAGAAACAAGTTTAACTATGGATGCCAATTATTTAATTTCATATACTTATACAGATACTTCAGGGGATTTTTCTTCATCAAGATTGCATGTTATTAGAAACAATCCAGGAATTATAAGTTTAGAACCAGTTTGTAATTCAACAAGTTCAACTGCAACAGCTGTATTAACTTGTGATTTGTTTAGTGAAAGAAATGGAACTTACATTGCAAAAGGATTTATTACAAGGAATGGTGATAGTGAATTGAATGTTGAAAGAAAAGTATTCTATAAAACTAGAGATATTATTGCGGGGATTGGTTTGGATGGTTTACTTTGGAGCATATTCTTTTTGATTGGAATAGTTATGTTAGGAATTTATAGGCCAAGTATGGCAATTATATTTGCAATCGTTGGAGTGTTCTTACTATCCTTATTACAATTAATGGAAATTTCTATAACTGCAATCGTTGCAATCATAGGTATTGGAATAGTTTTACTTGTGGGGGTGAAAAACCAATGAATAAAAAAGGTGGAATGGTATTAAGAGATATAATGTTCTTAGTTTTAATCTTCTCTGGAATAATTGCTTTAAGTTCAGTACTTGTATCTGAAATGGGAACTACTTATGACAATACAAACATGAGTAATGAATTTAATCAAGATGCAATTGGAGATACCCAATTAAATGAAACAGCAAATACTTGGGAAGACATTGGACAAAATTTAGAAGGTAACTTATTCCAATTCTTAGCAGGAACTTTAACTGCTACAAAAGAAATTATTACTCAAATAATCTTAGCTCCTGCAACATTCAGTTCTATGTTAGGTTCTATCTTAGAAGATATTGGTGTTGATGCTGGACTAAGTAATACTTTAGAAATGATCTTAACAGCAATATTATATGTTCTAATAGCATTTGCAGTAATCTCAGCTTTCCTGCAAGGGGGAAAGCTCTAGTGGTATTTGAAAGCCCAGGTAATGTTACAAGTTCGGTTGGAATGTTTCAGTGGGTAAACAGTGTTACAAACAATTGGTTCTTTCCAGGATCATTAATTTCAGTATTTATAATTTCAATGATTAGTATGTTAAACAATCCAGGAAATACAGCTTCAAAATCTTTTGCAGCATCTTCATTTGTTACAATGATTCTGGCAGTATTTGCAAGAACATTAGATTTAGTTTCCACAGGATTTATGAGCATATTTATTATCTTCACAGCAGCAGGTGCAATATGGATGCACTTTGAAAATGTGGGTTAAATTTAAAAAATGGTAAAACAAAATAATAATATGAAGGTGATGATTTTTTTAGCGATAGGTTTATTTTTAATAACCACCGTGACAGCTTCGCTTGGAACTTTCCAAGAAAACACTGAGGTAGATTTAATTCAAACCTGTAATAATTGCACATATTGTAATCTAACTTCTATCAAATACCCCAATGGAACTAATGCTTTTACAAATGTTGAAATGACCAAAGATAATACTTATTTCAATTACACCTTCAATGAAACATATACTAGCACTGTGGGGGAATACAAATATTGTTATGATTGTGGAAACAATGTAGAAAGAGCAACTGGTTGTATTAATTTTGATATAACTTTATCTGGAAACCCCACCCCCGAAGGAGTTTCTTATTTACTTATTGGAATTGTCATAATCATATTTGGTATTGCGTGTGTATTTTTATATCTAACCACCCAAATGGAATCCCCTGGATTTAAAGTATTCTTTATGTTACTTGCATTTGTATTCTTAATTGGATCTTTATCTATCATGTCAATCATGGCAACCGATAGTAACCTCACATCTGGAGTTAATACTTCAATCTCAATAATGTTATACTCCTTTGGTTTGGTATTCTTTGTATTCTTTGCATACATAATGATTAATCAAACTAGAAATATTCTTGCGATGATGCAAGAGAAGAAAGGTTACGAGGTGTATTAATGGAAATAGAAATGAATATAAAAAAGTGTAAGTCAACACAAACTAAAGTAATGAGAGTTACTTTAAATTTTGATAAACTTATTAAAAAATTACAAGAGATTGAAAAAGATAGAGGAAATATTAATTGTTCAGAAACAACTGCCACAGAAATTTTAGTTAAAAGAATTGAAAGCTCTGGTGGATTAAAAAATAAATGACTTGTTTCTATTTGTAACAAATTACCAACACCTACTTATAAACTATTTTATATATTAATCCTATATGTTTAATATAATTATAA
>Ga0222665_1001267_pt1 | contig 11793 bp, 3 predicted proteins | sample AntAcemetagen653_FD_179853 | JGI IMG/M metagenome (GOLD analysis project Ga0222665, IMG submission 179853) | Saline water microbial communities from Ace Lake, Antarctica - #653 | ecosystem: Environmental > Aquatic > Non-marine Saline and Alkaline > Saline | place: Antarctica: Ace Lake | collected...
ACGCCCCAGTCTGTAGCTCTTTTTGTTGCAACCGGATGAGTTCTCAGCTGAGATTCTGATTCGCTGTTTCCGCAGTACCATCCAATCTGATCAAGGATCGGATCAACACCACAGTCAAAAACTGTTATATCACCAAGAAAGAATGGTCTGTCATCATAGTTTGGCTGTTCATAACCGCTTCCTGCAACATATTCCCACTCTGCCTCAGTCGGAAGCCTGTAACCTTTACATGTCTGAATTGGGTTATTGTTAAGTACAACTGTCGCAGACTGAATTCCACCCTGACCTGTGCAATAATCTGTCACGTCATCTCTTCCATCAGCACAAACGATATCTGACAGAGAATAACACTCTTCATCAACTGCACTGGACTTATTTGCAAAAACAAGAGCATCGTAAAAGCTTACATTCTCAACCGGACAGACTGCATTCTGACAATCATATTTTGAAGGATTATACTTCATTGTCTCAATAAACTGATCGATCGTGATCTCTGTTTTAGCAATACTATAAAAATATGTGAGAGTTACATCATGGAAATTCTCATCAGAACCTTTCCAGACAAACTCATCAATGCCACTCGGATCATAAACTCCATCACCGACAGCAGTTCCCATTGAAAAAGTCATGTTCGTATAAACATCAGAAGTATCAAGGTCTTTATAGCAGTAAATTTTCCCAAACCCTTCATCTGTGTCATCTCGACATGAAGCATCGCCTTCACAGATCATATTTTCAGGAAGCTCATTCCTTTCACCGCATTCACTTATACAGCCATTAACATACTCATAGGACTCAAAGTCACTCACTGCTTCATAATCAACACTTATCCATACGAGTTTTGACTCTCCGGAAGAATCACTCATTTCACAGTTTATCTGTCTATCAGACGGATTTTTCACAACATCTGCAAGAGATTTAGATGACTCTTCAGTTGAGTTACATTTGTTTATACGATATTTGCTGTCAAGTTCGCCAAGCTTTATATGGTGCGGATAGTTCGGATCAAAAGTTTCAGAATCTTCAATAATAGCAATGCATTTAAACTGACTGTGGTGATGCATACCGCACCAGGAATCATCAGCTCCGGGATTACATTTGTCAGGATTAGAATAATTTGCAAAATCAAGTCCAAAAGGTTTTGCTTCAGATCCTTCCGAATAATCTGAATCTCTAAACCTCAGACAGCTTCGCCAGTATTTGTCCTCTTTATCATTTCCATATCCAAGAGGAACAGAAAATCCTTTTTCAGCAAATTCTGATCTGGATTTCTCGGCAATTACATAAGAACCGTACTTTAAATATTCATTTTTTTCAAACCAGCTGTTGTGAAGCTCAAGAAAATAACTGAACATTGTAAATACCATCACACCCTGACTCGATCCGCTATTTGTTTTAAATCCTAATTCATCAACATCGTAAGATCCGTTTGCGTTGTAATCAGACAAATGAGAATTTTCATCTGTCGAAGCACAGGCCTTAGTCAGAGGGTTAAGTTCGGAAGTCGAGAACAGAACGCCCGTTTCACCGTATTTAGGTGCATAGTTAGTGGTCGTTCCTCCATAGGAAGAATCATCTATCAAATAAGTCTGAACATCTCTATTCTTAGGTTCATAAAGCGGAATTTTTGTAAGTGAAACTCCGGGAATATCAGAGACTCTTATCTGTTTCCGTTCAAATAGGTCATTTTGCAGAATGATTCTGTCAACATATCGAAGATCACATCTGGCATTAACCTTTTCAGCTGAATCTTCAATGGCATTTATTGATTCTTCCGCCTCTTTCGTTATCCATCCGTCACCGTCCGCATCACATTTTCTCGTACCCACAGGAGCGGAGGAAGAATGGAAATACCCTTCGATCGTTTCACAGACACAGTGTCCCTGAAGCGATATAACAGGATAAACTCTGCCTGTTTCACCCTGTCCGACACAAAGAGAACAGCTGATGCACTTTTTATTATGCTTATCATAAGCCTCTCCCTTTTTACAACGGGAACATATTGCGTGTGTAGTGTCAGTCGAATCAATACAGAACTCATCTTCTCCACAGGTAAGAACAGTGCAATCTATAAGATCTTCACAGCTGTCAGTTACTGAATTGGAGATCATACCTCCGGGACATCCGCATTTTCCCGTTATTTCGTTTTTAATAAAACCGGAAAAACAGTCTCCGCAATATGCATTGGGACTTTCCACACATTCCTTGTGGTCATTTTCACAAATAAGCATGTCACATGTCTTTTTCAGCTCACAGATTCCATTCACTTCAACATATCCTTTTTTACAGTCATCACAGGATGCACTGGTTTCATCAACCATTTCACAGCCGCGATGTTCAGTTTCACACTGTTTAAGAATAGACATATTAGATCCGTCACTGTTACAATTAGTTCCTATCATCTTTGCACAGCTTCCTTCAAGCGGAGTATCTGAATAAATTCTTGCCCAGTCAAGCACAAGATTCTCATCGTCCCAGGCAACTATTCCGCCACAGTTTGCCTCTACTTTCACTTTTGAAATGTCCGTGTAACCTGAAAGATCAAATATCTTTTCCTGGACACCGTCGTAAGATGAAACCTTGTTGCTGTAAAGAGTTTTCCACTCAGACGGAGAAAAAGCCTCTATCTTTATTGTTATCAGAACGTCTTTATCAAGTGAACCGCTTTCGTCTTTTGTTGCAAAACGGACACTCAGCTTTTTTCCTGCTCCCGAAAAAGAAGTGGCGAAAGCCTGTTCTACTGAAGCAGGCTTACTACCTGAACAGGAGCCGCTTTCATCAGGATGAAGAATAACGCAATTTGAGAAATCCCAAAGTTTTGCAGGTTCAACCTCATCATTAGCGTTAAAGCCTGTATCATCTCCTGTAACTACTGTCCAACCTGTAGCTTCAATGTCACTGTCATTAAAATCATTGTTAGTAACCGTAACAGATTCAAGATATCCGGGAAAACAGCGATAACAATATGCATCATTTTCGCTGTCTGATTGCATACATGTTCTGTTTTGGAACGGACAACTCAGATCGCTACATTTTATCTTTTTCACACAGGTTCCTTCACTGTCCCTGTATCCGTCTATACATTCGCTGCAATAAACATTGTCATCTTCTTCGACGCACACCTTAAATTCTGCAAGACATGTCTCGTACAGGCTATTCTCCTTCCCGGGCTGACAATTTGCAGCAACAGACTTACAGATCAAGGATGTTGAATCCCAGATGTACCCTGACACGCACTCTTTAAGACAGTAGTCATCCACACCATCTCCAGAATCATGACATTTCTGTTTTTCCTTGCAGATATCATTATCACAGTTGTATTTATCTCTACAGAGCCGTGTTGTTTCATCACAGATCTCGCTACCCTCACAACCTGCATCAAGACATCCCGGACTGACGGAGCATCTTCCTGTTTCACAGGCACCATATTCACCGAAAAGAGGATCATTCTTACACTGGGTATCGGTTTCGCATGGAATGCATCTGGAGTCTGAACAGATAAATCCGGCAGACCTTTCCTTTTCCTGACAATCTTCAGTGCTACTGCAAATTACAGGCCCTGAAGTCTCTTCATCATTAGTTTCATCCTCATCAATGACAGTAAGCCCATCACTATCATCAACAATTTCATCGTTATCAATATCTTCCGTCTGATCTGAATCCGGAATAAGATCTGTATCTTCATCCACATCTTTTTTCTTTCCGTTTCCGTCACAGGAAAAAATAAAAAATGCTGCAATTAAGACAAGTGCTATTTTTTTCATGTCGCTTTCCTAATGTTAAAGTTCAGTAAAATCAGTATAATAGATATACACTTTTATGTCACTCAATGAGTTGAGGTTTATGTCCTCGTTCACTTCTTCATCAACATTGTTGAAGATAAACTCCCAATGAGTGTTGGCAAAAGGTCTGTCTCTAAACCTCTCACTCCTGAAGACATCAAAATCAGAAACTGAACTGTCATACCAGCGCAACCCGTTGAAATATGTATCAACTACAGCCATTCTTTCCGGAAACTTATAAAACATTCTATCTCCGAAAAGTGAACTCAATGCACCTGTTCCCCTCTGATGCAGATAGATTCTTCCGACGGAATCACCTGTATCACTACCAACTATTTCAGCTTCTATAAACTTGATCTTGTGATTTCTTGTAAATGGAGACAACGAAGTGAGATTGGTGGAGAAAGGAATATTTATGTGTCCATTACTGTCAATAACATCTGTACCTGTTACCGTTTCTCTAAAGATCTTTGTTCTATCTGATTCAGATAAAGCCAAACCGTCATCTCCGATTCTTGGAACCTGAATTATATCATCACGAAGAGAAAGGATGGCCACTCTTGTATCAGGATTTCCATATTCCTCTTCAAATTCATAAAAAGCTTCATAAAGTTCATACATATAATTCTCAAGGTTGTAGTCTCCGTAGCTTACCATCCTTATCAGAAAAAGCTGGTCAAGCTTTGCATAACTTTGAGAAGTGTAGTATTCATAGATCTTTGTAGCTCTATAAGCCGAAGCAAGGGCGGAATTAAAAGATTTATCGGCATTAATTACAGCATCATTTTTATAAATTCTCACGTTAGGATCATTCTTGGCTGCAATAACATTGATAAGGAGCTGTTCTGACTCCTCCTGCTGAACAACAAGTCTTTTCGCTTCATTTTTCAATTTCTTTATCTTGGACATCGCCAAATTCAACCTGTAACTTGCTTTAACAGCTTCCAGGACAGCATCTTCCCTATCCATTGCCAATTCCCTGAGTGCAGCATTTGATTCTATTGCATCAAAATCACATTCTTTTTCAGTTTCCCATTTTGCTTTTGACTGCTCTTTTTTAAGCTTTTCTATCTCAAGAGAGGCTATTGTTGTCTCAAGCCCGACTGCAATTACCTGATAGGCAGCCATACACGCATTGTAAAGCCCCATTGCAACTCCAGCAGCGGGACAATCACCTCCTGACGCAACACCCAATATAATTGAACATTTTGCAAGTTCAGCAGAAGTTTTTCCCTGTTCATATACTCTGTCAGCTGTGTTGAGTAGAACATTGGAAGCCTGTATACCCTTTTCTGTAGAAATTACACTTCCATCGACCTTAAATACATAGTCTGCAAGTGAGTCGTTGACATCACAGTAGGCATTATGTCTCTCAACTTCAATTTTCATCAGTTCCGAAATATCATCTATATCACCTGAAGCCAGATCATAGTCGATAAGCTTGATCTCCATTTCTCCCATTGCCTCATGGATCAATCCATTTCCAGCAAATCCGCATGGATTTCCGAGCAGTTTAGCCTGATCGTTAAGGTGGGCATATTTGGGAATAGCAGGATATATCCTCCCGTCATCACCATCCATTGTTCCGCAAAGCTCAGCAAGCTGATTTTCATAGTTATTTCTTACAGTTACGAGCTCTGACTGAAAAGAGGCGGCATCAGTTTCAAAACTTCTGTCACTATTAAGAGCAATCACTTCCTTGGTTGCGGCAAAATCCAGTTTACCAATAGCAATCTGATAAAGTTTTTCAAAAGCATTATCATCACCTTCGTCAAGTGCGGGAAAAGGTATGTATTCAGGAGCAAAACCAAAAAAGTTAATGTCATCAGAAATATCTGAATACACATCTCTCATCTCCAGAAGAGCCATCTTGTAGAAAAGCTGAGCCTGATTTATAGAAAAAGTGATCTGATCTCTCTTGTTAGTTTCAGTGACATCGGCAACTTTCAGCATTATTTTTGAAAGTATAACAGATTCCAGATAAGCAGCTGTGTAGGCTTTTTCAATTACAAGTCTTGCAAGATCAGGTCTGTTAAAACTCTGATACTTCTTTGAGATCTGCGACCATGCTCTTGTTTTCTGCGATGATGCGCGAATAAGCTTGTCAAAATAACTTGTAACAGTTTCCTGAGTTATAAAACTGTTGCTTGTTCCACTGCTTATCGACTTCCATATCACCGGAGAGATCGAGTAAAATCTGTCAAGAGCCATCTGATAATACTGGACAGCCTGATAGAGAGAATACATCTCAAACCCTGCTCCTCCTGAAAGATCAATTCCATCCGGTTCAAAAAGTGAACCCTGGAAAGACTTCATGTTTGAACCGGCAAGATCAAATCTTGAGGCAAAAGCATTGGTATATGATTCGTCCCCCATCATTATCAGAAGTTCCGCATTGAGCCTTTCAAAACCGTCATGCACTTCATCTTCATAGGAAAAACTTTCCTGAAGATAGCCCAGCAGCTTATCCGCTCCACCTTCTGTAAGATCACTGAAATGCTTATTATAAACAGCAAGAAGACAGTTTGTTCTCTCTTCCACAACTTCAACTTCTTGTGGCGAATAGCAGAATGGGATCAGATCTGATTCATCTGCACAAACTTCAGGCGCGAAACCTATTCCTGCACCAGTCCTGCTTCTAAACCTTGTCTTGTATCTGAAACCACTATCAATAAGAGTTTTTATTTTGAGAAAGATCGGCTCTCCCGGATTTTCTTTGTAAAAAGTTTTACCGTCAAGCAAGTCTTCTCTATTTGAATCACAGTAAACCATATTGCTATCAGAGCAATACCAGACAGGATCCTGCCTTATTGAAAAAGTATCATTATTAATCCAATTTTCAAGAGTATTCTTACAACTTCCTCTGGTCTCAATTCGCTTAATGTTGTGACTATAACTTTCACTGTCGTATTCGAGCTCTTCATCAGAATAATCATCACTGTTATTAAGAGACACCTGATTCTCACTGTAGGCATTGTTACAACTCAATCCTGAAGGATTCCCCCCTGTCAAAGTAAAATATATCACTTCACTTCCACCGGGACAGATTATCGGATTACCATCATAGGTAGCTCCACCAAAAGTTCCTGTATCTACACAAAGATAATGTGCAGTCTCAGCTCCATCTATTGCAACAAGACTGGCACCACTTCCTGCTCCTTCCATGATCTTAAGCATGATGTCTTCGGCATTTACTGCATTGAGTCCACCACTTTCACCAAGCTCATCAAGCAGATCGGCAGAACATTCAGGTTCAAGAACATTTTGCGTAAATTCAGAAGCAGGAACTTCTTCATTACCTTCATAATCTTCACCTTCAAGGGTTTCAGGAGATCTATAAAGCCTGATTATACCATAAGAAGAAAAACCTTCACTGTCTTCACTCACAAAACCATCGAAAGTCTCTCTGAAAATAATTAGAATAACTTCCTGATTCACAAGAACACCATCAACCATTTCAAGGTTTCTTTTTCTGTACTTTCCGTCAGGAACAGGGTTAGAACCTGCTATGTGCGCATTGCGAACAGGTTCATCTGTCATAGGAAGATTCTTCGCACGACACTCATAGCGATATCTCACACCTTCATCTGTCGCTGTATTTTTATTAAATCCATCAACAAGCCACGGGATCTCGATCTTTTCAAAACCGGAAGGACAGTTGTCAGCACTACCTATTGCGAAACGTCCACCAAGATAAATAGTAGACTCAAAATCATCAATATGAATTATACAGTCTCCGCCCTGGGGAATCGCTGAACAAGTATCTCCATCAGATGGATCAATTGCATATTCTATGTTGATGTATGGATTTCCATAGTACTGAAGTGTTTTAGTTGACTCTATTCTTCCTGAAAATTTCTTTTCATCTGTATCATCTTTTTTAAGATTAATGGCAAAAGGAAGTTCGGAAAGTCCTGATGGGACAGGCTTAACTTCTCTATTGTCCGTAAAAGTGATAAATCCTTTGCTGTTATCATAAAGGAAGCATGCCGCCTTTGCATCCACTTCACTCTCACAGAGATCCATTGTCGATTTCCAGCTCCACGAACCCGTTTTCATTGCAGTCATTGCAGCAGAAATTTCATCGTATGATATCTTTCCATTTCTGAAATTTCCCCATTTCTGGAGAAAGGCATTGCCTATCTTCCCAAGTTTTGCACTAACATCATTTCTGTTATAATACCAGCCATTTTCAGTTCCGCTATCATAGTTATAAAGATTTTTATCGCTGAAATTGGCAAAATAGAACATGTTTCCACTCCACTGACCTTCCGGCACTGAAGCATAGGTGATCTTGATCTCCTTAATTCCCATTTTCTCATTGGAAACCTCAAAAACACCACTCCACCTGTTCTTTCCACTTTCACCGTTATCTACAACTCCTATTTCAGCTTCACTTCCCGCTTCAATGAATATAGAAAATTCATTCTGGGCTTTCTCTGAACCATTTTCACCAATAAGCATCCAGCTCATCGCACCTGTTTCAACTGTGTGAAGTCCATCACTGTCTTTGTAGGAATGTTTTATTTTCTTTAAGACAAACTCTCTTCCTACTCTCGAGTTATTTTTTATTGTGAAAGTATCAACCATTTTCACATTTGAAAGACTTATGAAATTCTGATCAAGATCATAAGTTCCTCCTGCATCAGCTTCTGTTTCGTCAGCTTCAGTAAGAGACATACAAACTCCTTCGTTACCATCGACGGATTTGCAGTATTTTTCTTCGTTACAGCTGTTACTTTCATTTGGCGCACATTTCTGTCTACACACTTTTCTGTAGCATTTATAAGCACTTGAACAATCTCCGTCCTTTTGACAATTAGATCCGCACAAACCTTCAAGACAGGTCTGGAAATCAGGACAGTCAGTCTCTTTTTCACAAATTCCGGCCGGCTCATCAGCCTTAAGAATTCCACCGACGGCAGCCACACATGTGCTGTTCACGCAGGTTGTTCCGAAATAACATCCCGACATAAGACCTTCGGAAGAACACTTAATAAATGTTCCGTCACTTTTAATGTAGTCATCTCTACATGGAGTGAAACAAAGTCCGTTCCCGACTATCTGGACAGTGTCATCATCAGAGAATCCGTCGGCAACTTCATCCGAAGTTTCATCTCCATCTGTATTTGAAAAATCATTATCTGTGTCTTCAATATCGGAATCTTCCAGAAAATCAAAATCGTTCTCTACATCGACATCTGTTTCCTTTTTACTTCCGTCATCACAACCTGTAATGACAAAAATCATTAAAAACACAGTAAATACTGCAAAAAACCTTTTCATGGCGATCTCCCTTTATTTGATTCGTATCTCAAGCTTATAGTTATTGCTTTTCATCAACTGTCCAGTCATTGGCTTTCCGACAGTCAGCTCCATTTTATAGCTTCCGGAACTTATGGTTCCTGTGCCTGAAGACACTCCAATACCTTCCGGTGACCTTTCAACTATCACCACATCTTCATCCGGAACAATCGCTTCATCGACAGCATCATCTGTGGTTGCTTCATCAACATCCGCATCATTTTCCACATCTGCATCATTAATTGCAATACTGTCTTCATCAGCTGCAAGGTTCTTTTTTCCATCATCACAGGAAAGAAAAACAAACATCAATGCAAAAACTGTTAAAAATATTCTCATATTATCCTCCTAACTATCGTCATCACAATCAGATATTTCTTTTCTCATAAACATCACCTTGACCATCCAGTCTTCATTGTCGCCACTATCGCTCATAAAATTAGCTCTTATATGCCAAGTACCACTACTCTTGTACATATAAACCTTATTGTCTCCACTATCGGCCTCTTCAATATCCATGTTTGCCGCATTAAAGCCTACTATTGCGGCACACCATTCAGAAGTGTTGAAGTTTGTATCGTAGCTAATATCATTGCCCAGACTATTATAACGCTTTATTCTTATTGGTCTTTTCCATCCAATTGATCCTGTGCTGTCATAGACTTGAATGCTGTTTGAAACCTGAAGCGTATTTGTCTTAGTGTTACCTGAAATATCAGCAGAAGTAGCCGTTATGGAATTGCTTTCCACAGTGCCGTTAACATCTAAGCTTCCTGTTATTTCGACATTCCCTTCGGTTGTAGCTGATATCGGCGAATTCTTCAGCGCTCCTCCATTAAATGCAGCAAGATTATTATCTGTCTGCGATCCTGACTCGTAGTTATAAAATCTTCCGTCAGACTCAGTTTTTGTATAAATTTCTGACCTCAGATAATACCTTCCGTCATGGTTATGATCTATCGTTGCATAAACTGAAGGATTCACACTGATCGTGTTCGTTCCTGCATCAATATCAATTCCTGTTCCCGCAATATAAAGATCTATTGACTGGTCAATACTGATCTCTTCTCCGTTTATGATTATTCCTGCTCCAGCAGTATAAGTCGTTCCGCCACTTTCTCCACCTTCATCGGTTTCGCAGATCGGTGCTGTTCCTGACCAGCCGCGCAGATAACTGCCTTCCGCACAGGCTGAATTGAAATATTCATCAAGTGTTGTTTCTGTGTATTTCCCGACTGCTTCTGCGTTATGAGCCATTTGCGCTTCATGAGCAAAAGGAACGCTCCCAAGCTGAATTCTGCTCATCTCTTCACCATCATAAGTAACTGAAAGCCAAAGTTCTTCCTGACCACCGATTTTTTCATAAGTAACCGGTTCGATCTCACCAAGATAGACAGCAAGCTTTCCTTTTTCCACAAAAAGTGTCCGCTCTTCTGTCCAGAGTTCATTTCCATCAGTTTCAGCGTCATAAATTATAAATGTGATCTCTGCCGCATCATCACTGATCAGATTTCCATCCTTATCCATCAGTGTACCCTGAACAGGGATCTTTCCCGGAACTGCTGCTGAAAGAATTGAAAAAATCATAAAAATCATAAAAAACAAAGCAATCTTTTTCATCTCACCCTCTAACTATAATTAAACATTTCATTTCGCTATTTCCAAATTAAACAATTGACATCGCAAAAAACAGTAGAATTCGATTTCGTATAATAATGGACTTTCCAGACATCATTTAGTATTTCAACACTGCAACTTGCACCGTCAACATCGCTCCCTATTTCCTTAACTGTCATTCTCCCAAGAGAACAGAACGAATTTGATGTATCAAGATCCTTTGTTCCGTCATTAAGAGTTTCCCATATATCGTCAGTTTTATTATCAATACGATAAGCTCCAAAGCGTTTATAGGTAAGTCTATTTATTTCTTTATTATCCGAAAGAATCAGATTTTTCTTCACTTCCACATTACCGTCAGAATTTATCCTCATACTTTCATTTCCATTCTGTCTGAAAATGATAGGCTCGTTTCCATCATCCGTCGTTTCGATTACCATACTTCCGGCATTAGATGCACTTGCCTCGCCATAAATACTCCAGTAATCGTTCACTCCGGTTGTTCCTGTTATCTTCTGTGTGGTACCGACAGTACCATTTGTAAATTCAATACCATCTGTCGTAATTAAAACAAAGTCAGCATCTTCATAGAAAAGATTATCCGCTTCCGTTTTCTTATAAAGATCTGTTTTTAGATAGTATAAGTTTTCATGATTATGACTTGTCAATGCATAATCTAAAAGATCGGCACTGATCGTGTTGTTTTCTGCATCAATATCAATTCCTGTGCCTGCAACATAAAGGTCTATAGACTGATCAACACTGATAACTTCACCATTAATTATAATACCTGTTCCGGCCGTGTAAGTCGTTCCACTGTTCTCTCCGCCTTCATCTGTCTCACAAATTGGAGAGTTCCCTGACCAGCCACGAAGATAACTGCCCTCCGCACATGCTGCTGAAAAATAATCGTCAAGTGTGGTTTCCGTGTACTTTCCAACAGCTTCTGCATTATGTGCCATTTGTGCTTCATGTGCATAAGGAACACTGCCAAGCTGAATTCTGCTCATCTCTTCACCGTCATAGGTGACTGAAAGCCACAGTTCTTCCTGTCCGCCGATCAATTCATAAGTAACCGGCTCGATCTCGC
>Ga0222665_1001269_pt1 | contig 11773 bp, 9 predicted proteins | sample AntAcemetagen653_FD_179853 | JGI IMG/M metagenome (GOLD analysis project Ga0222665, IMG submission 179853) | Saline water microbial communities from Ace Lake, Antarctica - #653 | ecosystem: Environmental > Aquatic > Non-marine Saline and Alkaline > Saline | place: Antarctica: Ace Lake | collected...
TACTGATAAATGTGGGAAAACTGCAAGATCCTGAAATACCAAGCCAATTTCTCGTTTTTGGATTTTTTTATTAGTAATATTTTCATTATCTAAAAAAATTAGGCCCTTATCAGCTTGAATTATTCCCGCAATTATCTCAAGTATAAGCGTTTTCCCTGCACCCGAAGCACCAAGCAACACAAAATAATCGCCTTTTTCAACAGATAATGAAATATTATCTAAAACGAATGAATCGTATATTTTAGAAATATTTTTAAGTTCTAACATCATCTTTTTCTTTTGAAAGCAAGCGTAAAAGAATAAAAACTAAAAGGCTGACTACTATAAAAATAACAGCAACAGGCCTTGCATATTTTAAGCCGAATGCCCCGAATCGTTCGAAAATTAAAACCGGTGCAGTCATAGGATGATATGCCACAATTACGATAGCACCAAACTCACTCATGCCACGGGCAAACATTAAAATTAGGCCTGAAAGAACATTTCGCCATGCCAAGGGTAGAGATATTGTAAAGAATACTTTAATTGGTGAAGCACCAAGAGATAATGCAGCTTTTTCAAGTTTTAAGGGTACAGCAGCAAATCCATCACGAGCAGAATTTATGAGAAAAGGAATACTGACAAAAGCCATTGCGATAGAGATTCCTACGGGATGCCCAACGAAATTTAAACCGAATTCGGAAGCAAGCTTGCCAATAGTTGAATCGCGGCTGATAAATCCGAGTATTGCAATCCCAGCTGCTGAGTGTGGAATAACAATCGGAAGGTCAATTATTCCAAGCACTAAACGCTTGAAAGGAAATTTTTTTCTTGCTAAAAGATAAGCAAATGGAATAGCAGCAATAGCAAAAAAAACCGTTGCCATCATTGCTGTAAACAAAGTGAGCCAAATACTTCTTTGCACTTCAGTTTCTTTAGCAGTTTCAATCAAGTCGCTTGGCGAGGTTGAAAAAAACATTCCTAACAAAGGAGCGATGATAAATAATAATACCAAACCTCCTAAAATTGAAAATAACAAATTCAATGAACTGAATATCTTCATTCAATTATATTTTTATTAGCATTAAATTTGAAATTATTTGACATATATTTTTTCAATGCTGAAATAAATACTTTTTTACAAAATTATCAAAAAGAATCAATCTTAAATTAAAAATAATTTTCAGTATTGTTTTTAATAAAGATTTGTAATTTTGAATAGAATAATAAATTTGCATTTAAAATAAACAAAATATGGCTCATATTAAAACTAATGGCAATCACGGACATGAAAAAGAAATATCAAATGGTTTTTATGATAAAGAATTAGCAAGGTTACAAATTGAGCTTGTTAGACTACAAGATTGGATTAAACAAGAGGGTTTACGGGTTGTTGTGATTTTTGAGGGCCGCGATGCTGCCGGAAAAGGTGGTGTTATTAAAAGAATTACGCAAACTTTGAATCCAAGAATCTGTAGGGTTGTGGCTCTGGCTACTCCAACCGAACGTGAAAAAACACAATGGTATTTTCAGAGATATGTAACTCATTTGCCTGCTGCCGGCGAAATGGTTTTATTTGACAGAAGCTGGTATAACAGGGCAGGTGTTGAAAGAGTTATGGGATTTTGTACTGAAGACGAATATTGGGGATTTCTTAGAACTTGCCCTGAATTTGAGCGTATGTTGATTCGTTCCGGAATTATTCTGATAAAATATTGGTTCTCGGTTAGTGAAAAAGAACAAGAACGCCGCTTTCAAAAACGAATTAATGATCCTACAAAGCAATGGAAATTAAGTGAAATTGATCTTCAATCACGTTTGCATTGGGTCGATTATTCAAAAGCTAAAGATGAAATGTTTGCTTACACAGATACAAAACAATCGCCTTGGTGGGTAATTCATACAGATGATAAAAAACATGCACGCTTGCTGTGTCTCAGGCATTTATTAAAATTAATACCTTATAAGGAAATTCCTAATCCGATTATTAAGCTTCCACCTCGAGACGATTCAAAAGGATATGTGAGGACACCGATGTCTGAACAAACTTTTGTTCCGGATTATTATAAAACCAAATCAAAGTAATTAAAATTATTTTAGCATTTAAAACATTTTAAAATGTTCTTAACAAACTATTTAAGCTTTTAATTACTTGATCCCTTTTTTGTGAAATAATTATGCAAGCTTTGAAATGTAAAAAAAATACTTATTAATTTTAATAATTTTTATATTTTGCGTGGATGTTTCTAAAAAATCAAATTTAATATATGAATAATTCAAGTTTTTCGACAATAGATTATGCAGTATTTATTTCTTATGGTTTAATAATTGTTTTTATCGGGCTTTGGGTTTCAAGGAAAAAGAAAGGGAAAGAAAAAACCGCTCAGGATTATTTTTTGGCTTCAAAGGCTTTGCCATGGTGGGCAATAGGTGCTTCATTGATAGCTGCAAATATTTCCGCTGAGCAGATGATTGGGATGTCGGGTTCGGGTTTTGCAATTGGACTTGGCATTGCATCTTATGAATGGATGGCAGCAATAACCTTGATTTTAGTCGGTAAATTCTTTCTTCCGATTTTTCTTAAGAAAAAAATTTATACTATGCCTCAGTTTCTTGAGCTTAGATACGATGGACGTGTCAGAACCGTAATGGCTACTTTTTGGTTAATAGTTTATGTTTTTGTTAATCTTACTTCTGTCCTTTATCTCGGAGCTTTAGCTTTGAAAACCATAATGGGAATACCTTTAATGTATGGAATTATCGGGCTTGCTTTATTTGCTGCAATTTATTCGATTTATGGAGGCCTGACTGCTGTGGTTTGGACTGATGTTGTGCAGGTTATTTTCTTGATTGGTGGTGGCTTATTGACGACTTATCTGGCTCTTGATGCAGTTTCCGACGGACAGGGAGCTATAGCAGGTTTTGAACAGTTATTAAAATATGCTCCCGAAAAATTTGATATGATACTCGAGGAAGGTTCACTTTTGATCCCCGATGGAAATGGAGGTATGAAAGATGCTTATATGGATTTACCCGGCTTAGGTGTTTTAGTAGGAGGAATGTGGATAGCAAATATTTCTTACTGGGGTTTTAATCAATATATTATTCAAAGAGGCTTAGCCGCAAAAAGTATTCGTGAAGCACAACGTGGAATGATATTCGCCGGATTTCTTAAAATTTTAATTCCATTAGTTGTTGTAATTCCGGGAATTGCTGCTTTTGTTTTAACAAAAAATTCATCAATTATTCTTGAGCCTTCCGATAAAGCATACCCATGGTTATTACACGAATTTATTCCGGTCGGATTAAAAGGGCTTGCTTTTGCCGCTCTTGCTGCAGCTGTTGTTTCATCGCTTGCGTCGATGTTGAACTCAACGGCAACGATTTTTACGATGGATATTTTTAAGAGGTTTATTAATAAAAATGTCTCGGAAACTAAGATGGTTACGGTTGGTAGAGTAACAAGTGTTATTGCATTGGTAATTGCTGTTCTGACGGCGAAACCTCTGCTTGGAAACTTAGATCAGGCATTTCAATATATTCAGGAATTTACGGGGTTCGTAACTCCCGGGGTATGTATAATTTTCTGTTTCGGGCTTTTTTGGAAGCGTGCGACATCAAATGCAGCTCTATGGATCGCAATCCTGACAATTCCTTTATCGGCTGTATTTTTCTTTTTCGCCCCCGAAGTTCCATTTATCGACAGAATGGGATATGTAGCATTGATTTTAGCCGGAATCGGAATATTGATAAGCTTAATAGAATCTAAGACAAATGACCCTAAAGGAATAGAGCTTTACAAAGGAATTTTCCACACCGGTACAGCTTTTAATGTCGGAGCAATATTGCTTTGTGCTATTGTTTCGGTTTTGTATATTATTTATTGGTAGTCGTAAGGCTTCGGAATCGGGAAAAAGATTTTATTAAAAAAAACTATATTGTTCCATATATTGTGGAACTAATTTGTATATTTGCAAAATATATAATTACTAAATTGGAATTACTTCGGAAAAATAAATTGATCAAATTAAAGAAAAAGAATCTGGGTAATACTAAGTTGAATAGTGCAATTGATAAATTAATTGATGATATTGAAAAAGCTGAATGGAAAATAAAGAATGATATATTGAAAGCCAGAAATGACGCAGATTGTGTACATAGTGATGGATTTTATTTTTTTAATATTAATATTCATAGAACAATGATATTTGTTGCACTTGAGGAGAATGAAGCAGTTGTTTTGTGGGCAGGGTCTCATGATGAATATGAAAATACTTTTAAGAACAATAAAAGAACAATTGAAGCGTGGCTTAGGAATCAAGGACAAATTAAATAAGAAGAAGATGGAAAAGTTTAATATTGATAACATATTGCAATTAACTGAATTGAATAGTGAATTGGATTGTGAACGAGCTACTTCATTATATGGGAAATTGAGATGGATGGAGAAAGATGATACCTCATTAAAACCAATTAGAAAGTATTTGCGAACATTAATAAATGATTATGAACAAAAAGCCTGGCTTGAAACAGATAAAATATCGAACCACCAAATTGAAGAAAGTGATAAAGCAGAAGAATTAGTTTTTGCAGAAAATAGCTTTATTCAACATCGAAAAAAAAAAATTGTTGAGAAATTGAAAAAATACGGACTGACTCAGCAAGATTTAGCAAAGATTTTGGGGCATAGAAAAAATTATATATCTGAACTGGTAAATGGCATACGTCCATTTTCTAGAGACGATTTAGTTGTTATTCATAGGCTATTAAAAATTGAACTTAAATATTTAATTCCCCCGTTTATAAAGGCAGAGATGACAAAACATATCAACTTGACATTGAAAGGATTAAAAAAAACGAAATTGAAACTTAAAAAGAAGGATGTTGATTCAATTACAATTTAAGTGATATTGTTATTTAGAATCTTCACTAAGAAAATATGAATAAAAAATAATATTTAAGCTATAAAATGATACATAATCAATACATTACTTATTTAGTTTCTCCATTCCCCGGAACAAATTCATAAGCTCCCAAATCAGGGCTTTGTTGCCTGCTTTCTCCTTTAATATCAAATGGAACACTTTCGGCAATATTTATGTTTCCGGCATCGATTGCAGGTGATAGTGAGTCTAATTCGTAAATATTTAGCTGTTGATCTTTAAATAATGGATCAAGGTTTTTCAGGCAACTAATATAATGATCAGTATCCTCAATATCAAGTGTTGTTTTTAAAAGTGTGTTCTCAAAAATATAATTGAAATCTTCTGCTTCTTTTGAATCAATAATTATTTCTTCCTCATTACTTCCATATAAAATACAATTCCCAAAAGAAGTAAACATGTCAAAAGTATGAGAAACATCAGCAGTATCTAAGAAATAATTATTGATTAATAGTGAAGGTGTTTGCCTGATTGAATAACGCCAAAAGTTTGCAAACGTACATTGTTTGAAATTATAATCGCCACCGAGGGTTAGGGCAAGGCCGTAAATTCCGCAATTTGCAATCACATCGTTTGTTGCAGAAACCTTGTAATATCTTGTAAATAATCCCATACCACTCATGTTTTCAATAATAGTATTGTTCAGAATAAGTTGATTCCCCATGTATTCTTGCATGGTTTCAGCCTGAATTCCAATAAAACCGTTTTTGATAATAGCATAGTTAAAAACATTGTCCTTACTGCTTTCATTCAACCAAATTCTATCCCATTGGCCCGGAAGCTGACTATAATCTTCCTCAAGCCTATCGCCCTGAAAAATTACCGGATAATCCTTGGTTCCGTTAACTCTAATTGAACCGCCCTTGTAAACCCATAAACCCGATCCGTTGTGAAAATGAATTTTTGCACCCGCATCAATATTTAAAACCGCATTTGAATCGACAACAGCATAACCATAAATCAAATAGGGTTTTTGTGCATCCCAGGTGGTATCTGAAAATTCATGAGCAACTATCTTAAAAGGTGGGAGCCCTTTGATGTAAGTATCAGCATTTATGTAGTAGGCATCCTGTCCCCATGCAACCAAGTCAACATCCTGAATATTTCCGTTTGTTTGAAAAACTATTGAATCCTGCACAACAAAAGGCGAATTTATATCACCGGGATTTACAGTTACTCTGACAAAAATAAACAGACTATCCTCTCCATCAATTTCAATATCCGAAACCGATGTGGCTGCTACACCATCAATATTTAACATATATTGTGATGAATTGCCCGAAGCTAAAGCAATTGAAGAAATTTTTATTTTCTGATTATCGTGGTTGTAAATCTTTAATTGTTTGGTGACGGATCCAATAGTTGAAAAAACAGTATCGAATATTACGGTATCTGTAGAGAATCCTAAAGTTATTGAAGGGCTTGAGTTTATTTCATCATCTTTACGGCAAGCAGAAAAGATTAGTACGATAACAATTATAATACTTATAGGAACAAATAATTTATGGAATTTATGGCTGAGAGTCATTATTTAATAATTTTATTCAAAGAATAGACATTAAGGTTATTCTTACGATTTTTTTAAATAATTATTGTATGGGATTGGGAATAACGGATACCGGATACTGGATGTTTTTGTGTGCTTGTTGTGTTGTTTTGTTTTGTTGAGACTGGGCATGCCTTATCTCTACGTTTTGCATTATTAACCGACCGTTAAAATAAACATTCATGGAACCAATAGATGAATGAAATATTTGCAATATGTTAAAATAGTTCATCCGATGACTTAGAAAAACAAACCAGACAGGTTTTTAAAACCTGTCTGGTTTTGATTTATTACTGAACCACAATTTTTTTAACCTGAGATAAATTCCTACTTGTAAAGCTTATAAAATAAACTCCAGTAGCTAATTCTTTTAGGTCAAGTTTTTCAGTAATAATATTATTTTTTCCTTCAATTTCAAAGAAACGATAATCGTTACCATGAATATCAAATACTTTCACTTGAGCTTTTCCGCTTACTCCTTCGATTGAAATATTAAATATTCCATCAGATGGATTTGGATAAATATATATTGTTTCCTCAGCTTTTTCAATTGCTCCTTTTGTAATATTTACAACACTATATTTCCCATCTCCTTCGGGGTAAACATCCGAAACATAAGAGTCATAAATTGATTTCATAGTAAAATCGGAAGGAATAATATTATTATCAGACCAAACTTTTAATGTAATCGGATTACCTACTTTATAACCTTGTCCGTTTGTTAAGGTACTAAATACAGGTAGTTCATTTTCAAAATCTTTTGTTGAATTTATCTTCATGGCTCCAACTAAAATATCTCCGTCATAAGCTGCTACTTCATTACCTATTTCCAATCCCTTAATGTAAATTGTGTAAACGGGATCGGCAGGATTACCTCCTTCAAAAATAAAATTGGCGGCAACGAAATTCTTAGGCTTTTGATTAGAGAATTCATAGGTATTGTTTCTTTCTTGAATAGACAAATTGTCAACAATCGAATAATCCTGCAAGCAACGAACTGAATTACCGTTTTCCTTATCGTAGTAGCTACGGTACACTTCGACGTAGTTATAACTTATGCGCCGGAACCAGGCCCAAGAATAGCTGTACTCACTCGACGACCAAAAGGAGCCGTAGTAAGTGAGATTGCCGAAATTACCATAGTAGACACGGAAACCGCCGGGAAGGGCCTCATAATTATATAGCCCTGAGCCATTACCACCGAGGTGCCAACCACTTATCGATTTAAGATTTAAACCTGCATCATATCCTCTATATCTTGTTTGATTCCATATAGGATCACCAACAGGATATTGGCTGTCAACCGTGCCTTCAAGTATTTTCCATTCATGGTCGGTAGGTAAATGCCAGCCTTCGGGGCAAATGCCCTGCACGGCTGTATCGGTAACATAGTCCATTATTTCATCCCATTGGTATAAGCCTCCATATGTTTCACAATTTGCAGGATCGTTATCGAAGCAGTATTTTTCAATAACTCTATTGTTTGTCATGTCTTCCGAGCCATTAATCATTGTACCTATGTTTAGGTTTTCAGCCATCCAGCATTGATCGCCTATTTCTATGGTTTCGTAGGTTTGTTCATTGCGGGGATCGGTAAACGGATCGCCGCAGGTAAATGATGATGAACCTGAATAAATCAAAATATCATCGGCAAACATTTTTATTAGGTAGCCTTCGCCGGGCTGACAATCGCCGATACCGTTTACCCAATTCGGGCCGATTTTTCGAATCATTGTACCTTCCGAATCTCTAATAAAATCAAGGTCATCGCCAATGATAGTTTCAAATGCAATTAAGGCATCCATGGAATTCTCGGGGAAATAACTTACAAACTGAAATCCTGTTGCAATAGGAATTGGAGTTGAGGGATCAACCAAGGTTCCTGTTATTGTAAAGTAATCACCGGTATACATTTTAACAAGGTAGCCTTCATCAACAACCCAATCGCCGATACCATTAACCCAGTTTGGCCCGATTTTGCGTAATGTCTGGCCAAGTGAATTTCTTACGAAATCAAGATTTTCATTTAATATTTCTTCAATTACTAATAACATATCAGGATTCTCTGGAACAAGCCGTGATGAAACAAATTGAAAACCTGTTTCTAGATCAAAATTTTGTATTCCAAAATTTCCAATGGGTATTGCACATAATACGTTTGAAGAATCGGATTCTTCACCCCCTTCCATGATTTGTGTAACATAATAACAATATTCTTGTCCGACTGTTAAATCCATATCCGTATAAGTTGTTCCTTCTACTTCACCTACTACAAGAGTTCCGTCTTCATAATAAATATTAAAAAAATCTTGTGATCCTCCACCTGAGAAGCTAAGAGTTGCTAATGTGTAACATCCTTCATCTGGGAATACATCTCCTACATAACCACCCCAAAATGTATATTCAAAAACAGTTGATTCTAAATTTTCACTTTGATCCCATACCTTGAAAATGAAAGGATTCCCGGGAGTAAATCCCGGCCCATTTAACAATAAATCGTATGCATTTAGGACATTCTCGAATTGATTATCCGGAGTACAAACCTGGGTTAAAGTGAAAGCTCCTACTAATAAATCACCATCGAAAATTGCAATTTCATCACCGGCTTCAAGATCATAACCATCAACATTAAATAGAGCACCTCCAATATAAATAGCCCATGTATTTGCTGTTGGTGCACCTTCTACTAGGTCCCAATGCTCACCATCATTTCCTAAATCATAATGCGATGTTTTATCAATTTCAGGTATTGCTTCCCATTCAAGGCTGATTTCTTCTATGCCCGGTATGGCACTTACCAAGACAGGTGCAACATCAAACAATGGTGTTGCACATAATACATTTGAAGGATTGGATTCGCCTCCGCCTTCAAGAATTTGAGTAATATAGTAGCAATATTCTTGTCCGGCTGTTAAATCAGTATTTGTATATGTGTTTCCTTGTATTCCACCTGTAACAAGAGTTCCATCTTCGAAATAAATATTATAAGTAGGGATGTATTCTGTTGTAAACGTTATTTCTGCTATACTATATGGTCCACCATCTGGGAATACATCACCAACATAAGCATCGCCATAAGGATCACTGAAACCGTATTCAAAACTTGTTGATTCAATACCTGCGCTTTGATCCCATGCTTTAAACGTAAAAGGATTTCCAGGAGTATAACCCGGCCCATTTATTAATAAAGAGAATGTCCACATTTCATTATCGAATAGGTTTTCCGGTGCACAAACCTGAGTTAATGTAAATGCACCCACTAATAAGTCACCATCAAAAATTGCAATTTCATCGCCTGCCACCATATTTATTCCATCAAATGTTGCACCTCTAATAAAAATACTCCAGATAATTCCTGCAGGATTACCCATTACAGTCCAATGTCCGTCTTTTCCAAAATTGAAATACGTTGTTTTACTATTTTCTGGTATTGCTTCCCATTCAAGGCTAATTTCTTCGATGCCCGGTATAGCACCTACCAATACAGGAGCTGGACCACTTATTAATTGGAAATTAGCAACTAAAGTAATATTATTTTCCAGAATAAATGTATATTCTTCGTCAATTGATACCTGAATACCATCTACTGTCCAATCAATAAAATCATAATTTGTATTAGGTACAGCAAGAACTGTATTTTCAGTTCCGCCCTCAAAAGTTCCATCTCCATAAGTTGTTCCTCCTTCAAAAGGATTTGTTAATGTTGTTATTGTGTAAAAGGAAGGAATAATAGGATCATCATTCCACCAAACATCAATTGTTATTGCTCCTAGTATGGCTGTTAAATTCCTTTGAATATCTTCATAGGTTGCATCATCAATACGGAATTGATAAATATATTCCTGATTAACAACAAGGTCTTCATAAATGGTAATGTTATAAATTCTGTCCATCCCTAAATAAGGTTGACCGTTTTCATTAAACAATTATTATTAATTACTATCGGACAATTATGAGTCTGAAGTTCTTTTTTTGGCATAAAATCAATGAGGCTCGATGCCTCATTGATTTTATAATTACCTTCGGCATAAATAATCATCATCGGTCTTTTTTGGCTGTACAAAGTTAATAATTTTTTTTCAAATTCAATAGGTGTATTTTTATTTGGTAACGCCCAATGAATTCGTTTCATATTATAATTTTCTACAGCTTTCTTTACTTTCTTTTTTAATTGGTTAAATGTTTTTATTCCCCAATAGGACAAGTATTCATTCTTAATTATTCCGTTTATTCTTTCTGCATAGGCATTATCCTGTGCCTTTTCTCCCATACTTATGTGCACACCTTTTCTATTTAATATTTTTGTATATTCTTTATCAATATATTGGCTACCTCTATCAGAATGATGAATCAATCCTTGGATTGACCCTCCACAATTTTTAATAGCCATTCGTAATGCCTTAATATTTGCTTCGGCTCTCATATTATTACTTACACTATAACCCAAAAGTCGACGTGTATAAACATCAACAATAAATACTAAATAATAATATTTAGAGCCTACTTTATAGTAAGTTATATCAGTTTGCCATAATTGGTTTTTTCTGATTAATTGCATACCCTGTATTAGGTTAGGATATTTGAAATGTGCAGATATAGTGGTCCTAATATAGTTTTTATTTTTTTTTACTCTATATCCAAATTCCATAAAGATTTCAATAAATTTATCACGTCCAAGCCAGTCGGGATCTAAGGTGTAATACATTTTTTCTAACCCACAACCAGGATGCTCGCTGCGTAATAAATCTGCTTCTACCATAAGTTTATAAAGCCTGTCTTCAAATATAACCTGACGCTTATTGTATTGGTGTACTGATTGTTTGCTTACACCCGCTATGTTATAAATCTTGCTCATACTAACCTTTACTTTTTCTCGGTTTTTATTGAACCAGTCGATTGTTGATGGGCGAAGTTTTTTTTTATGTCAATATTTAATTCATCTTTGGCAATCTCCAGCATCTTTTCTAAATAATCAATATTCAGTTGTTTTTGCCCAACTACTCTTTCCAATTCCTTAATTTTATCTTTTAATTCTTTGACCTTTTGCGTGCTACTTGTTTTCATTTCTACTAATATTAATCCTTTTTTATTGTAAAGAGAATACCTATAAATCCAAATATAAATCGTTTGAAAAGATATACCATATAATCTGGATACTTCTAAAACGCTATATTCACCATTTTCATATTCTTTTACTCGAGCTTTCTTAAACTCTTCTGAAAAAACTCTTCTTTTTCTTAACTTTTTTCCTTGCTTTATCATTTTTTTTCCTCCTAAAATAGTCAACCTATTTCAGGGAAGGACA
>Ga0222665_1001275_pt1 | contig 11724 bp, 18 predicted proteins | sample AntAcemetagen653_FD_179853 | JGI IMG/M metagenome (GOLD analysis project Ga0222665, IMG submission 179853) | Saline water microbial communities from Ace Lake, Antarctica - #653 | ecosystem: Environmental > Aquatic > Non-marine Saline and Alkaline > Saline | place: Antarctica: Ace Lake...
TTGCCCGTCTTCGTGCGGACACGTTGAAACTGAAACCCGAGAAATCCGAAGCTCTCGTTCTTTGCCAGGTCGACATTCCGGCTCTTCTCCTCGTTGACCTCCACCTGTAGTTCGGCAAATCCCTCTCGGATTCGTTTGCTTACCCTGCCTGGAAGCGCCCGATATCGCGGATGGGAGTCCACAAGGACGACAAGGTCATCGGCAAATCGAGCGTACTCGATTGCCGTCCACCTGCCATAGCGCGTGCGCTCCCGAACTCGCTCAAGCATCTTGTCCACCTCGTTGAGATAGATGTTGCTGAGCAAGGGGGAAATCACGCCGCCCTGGGGTACTCCCTGTTTCCCTGAGGCTTTCACCATCATCTTCAGCAAGTGCATCACCTCATCGTCGTTGACTCTCAGGGCGACCTTTTCAAACAGGATGTGATGTTTCACATTGTCGAAATAGGCTCGCAAATCGAGATCAATGACGTAGGTCTTGCCGGAGAGGATTGCCTCTGAGACACGTTGTACCGCTTCACGTGGCAATTTCTTCGGCCGGTATCCAAACGACCCGGGCTGGAAATCCGCCTCAAAGATCGGCTCCAGGATGAGCTTCAACGCTCCCTGGACCACCCGGTCACGAATCGTGGGGATGGACAGAACGCGGATCTTGCCGCCGTTCTTGGGTATCCCCACTTTTCGCACCCGCACGGGACGGTAGGTGCATCCGGTCAATTCTGTCCGGAGCTGCTCAAGGAATTGTCTCACGTCAGCCGCTTCGATGGCCTCAAACGTCACCCCATCGACTCCAGGGGCGCCGTTATTCTTCTTGGCCAGTCGGTACGCCTCACGCAGCGTTTCCATCTTGCAGACATGCACATACAGTCCCCAGAAGCGCCAAGACGGTTCAGCCTTCGCCTTGACGTAGATCCTTCGCCTCAGGTCTTGCAGATTGATGGGTGGTCTTGTCGTCGTCACCCCTGCCTTCCATGTTGGTGAAGGAGTTGTGTGCAGCAGGGTCCCTTTGCTCCACGGGCGTTACCCCGCTTCTCAGCTACTACGGACCCAGCCGCCACCGTCTCGCCTTCGGCCGATTTCCCGCGGTTGGCAGTTATACGGCCTACCTTGCTCCAACGATTTCTCGATGGGGCGAGGACGGTTTCTCCAGTTGCTTGGCGTGTCCTTGTCACCGTGCTGTCCCTACCACCCCGCCGGAGTGAACTGTCGTTACGGTCAGATTTCGACAGGTCATGCTGCCTTCGTCCCGGACCAGGGGACTCGGCCTCCGAGGATAATATTTGTCGGGGCCACCTGTGGGTTCACTTGCGTTACGGCCCGGTGACTCACTCACCATCCCGAAGATGGCTTTGTCGATCAGCTTCACAAGGTTTGTTTCCTCCTCTCGTGTGATCCAAGTTACGGGGTCTCTGACTTTTACTTGTGTTCCACAGCTAAACGCACCAATCGGCCTTCCGCCGCGAGTGACCCCTAGGTTTTATGCGGGGTTCCGGGTCTGAAGGGGCGCGAAACCCTCCAAAACGCGTAGTAACCAGAATGGCTCTTTATCTCTTGACAGAAGCCGTCGCACCAGGAAACATGGTAGACACCCGAAAGGAGGCGCCATGTTCATCAGGGTAACGAGCCATAAACGAGCTGACGGCAGCAAGATCGAGTACGTCCAGCTCGCGCACAACTACCGGGATGAGAAGACCGGCCAGCCCAAGCCGAAGATCCTCTACCACTTCGGGCGCAGAGACCAGGTCGACACAGAGGGGCTGCGACGACTGGTGAGAAGCATCGCCCGTTTCCTTGGTGCTGAGGACGAACTGATCGCCAACGCCAGCGGGGATCCCTCGTTGGTGCGAATGCGCTTCCTGGAGAGCCGTTCCATGGGCTCTGCGTGGATGCTCAGCGAGCTCTGGAAGAAACTCAAGATCGACAAGGAGCTTGTCCGCATCGCCCGCACCGGTAGGACCAAGAAGCCCGAGGAGTTGGCGGGGACCATCCTGGGGATGGTGCTCAACCGCTGCCTCGAGCCTCGGTCTAAGCACGCCACGCCGGAATGGCTGGACGAGTCGATTTACGCTCCGGGTGTCCCGGACGGGCTGTACGACGAGAAGCTCTACCGCGCTATGGACTTCCTCCTGAAGACGGACGAGGCGTTGCAGAAGGCCGTGTTCTTCTCGACAGCGGACCTGCTCAATCTGGAGGTGGACCTGCTGCTCTACGATACGACCAGCAGCTACTTCGAGATGGAGTGGGACGACGAGGAACGCCAGGAGCGGGATGCCCGCTGGGAGTCCTACGAGCAGGGAGAGGGCCCCGAGCCGACGCGGCCGCGTCCCCAGGTCGTCAACACACCTCCCTTCCGGATGCATGGCCACTCGAAGGACCACCGCCCCGATCGGGCACAGGTCGTCATCGGCATGGCGGTTACTCGTGAGGGTATCCCTGTCCGGTGCTGGACCTTCGAGGGCAACACGAACGACGCCACGACCATCAAGACGGTGAAGAAGGACCTCGCCGGGTGGCGCTTGAACCGCGTGGTCTGGGCGGTGGACCGCGGGATGGTGTCGGACGACAACCTGACGATCCTGCGTGGCGGCGGCGCACACTACATAGCGGGCGAGAAGATGCGCAGTGGGAAGAAGATCGTGGAAGAGGCGCTGTCCCGTCCCGGGCGATACAGGAAGGTCCGCGGCAACCTGGAAGTCAAGGAGGTCGTCGTTGGGACAGGGGAGCGGCGTCGACGGTACGTAGTGGTCCGCAACCCGTCTCAGGAGGTCCGCGACTACAAGGAGCGCGAGGGGCACCTGAAGCGTCTGGGGTACGCCCTGTCCCGGCTCCCCGATAACCCGGAGGACTACACCAAGGAGGTCCATCGGCTGGTCGCGCACAAGACTCTGGGGCGCTACCTGCGCCTCGTGAAGGGCCGGCCAGTACTCGACCGGAAGAAGGTGAAGGCCGAGGAGCGGCTGGACGGGAAGTACCTCTTGGTAACGAGTGACGACAGCTTGAGCCCGGAGGACGTGGCTCTGGGGTACAGGCAGCTCTTCGAGATCGAGCGGGCTTGGCGGGACATGAAGTCCGGGCTGGACCTTCGTCCCATGTACCACCGGAAGACAGACAGAATCAAAGCCCATGTCCTCTTGTGCTGGCTGGCTCTGCTCCTGGTCCGAGTCATCGAGACACGGACCGGGCAGACTTGGCCACATGTGCGTCAGGAGATGGATCGGCTCCATCGCGTCGTCTTCGAGAACAAAGACGTGCGTGTCGTGCAGCGCACCGAGGTCAGCGCGCTCCAGTCGCAATTGTTTAGGGCTCTCGAAATCACTCCTCCGCCACGGCTGGAGTCGATCGAGCCCAAACGACGCGGGATTCCGACGAAAGACGCGTAGACACACACCTCGCGAAGACCCCATTTTCGTAGTAACACGGCCTGCTGCGCCCGGAGACCCGTCTCAGCCAACGCTCATGCGGTCATGAGGGCTCTACCGTGTACTACCTGCTGTGGAACGCAAGCGTAGGGGTGGTCGGTTTTCCTGGTTGTGGTTCGGCTCATGTATCCACCCAACATCATTCAGGAACTATTGGCGTCGTATTCGTCCGCTGCGGCGACTGCAGATCTACGGTAAACGGAGAGACTGAGTTGGGCAATCGGCAGGTGCGCCATGATGATCGGAACACGGTTCGTAACAGGCAGTGAAACAGAAAATGTGAAGAGGGCGGTCTCTATGGAAAGTCACTGCGCAGCCCCTACGGGGCTATCTTGCGTAGCACGGGGTCGTTCTTCCCGTAACTCTGCGGTTATTGGGAACAGATCCGGTGCAGTTTGCGCAGGGTCGTTACAGGGCGACATAATCCTCGTGGGCAGGAGCGGGGGGACACATCGGCCTGAGCGGTTTGATTGCTTTAGGAATCCCCCAACATACCGAATTCATTCGACAATAAGGCTGGCAAGGCTGCTGTGGTCTGGTATAATGGCCTTGCCAGTTGGTGCAGTCTGGCTGGCGAGGCTGGCCAGGGTTGGGATTGATCATCAGGGCTGGGGGATCCGGCGAATTGGGAGGGACGCATGGGCGACCTCTTCCTGACCGCACGGGAGGTCTGCGAGCGGACCGGGATCCCGTACAGCACTATCACCCAGCTCTGCCGGGAAGGGCGACTGCCCGGTGCGAGCAAGGTCGGTCGGCAGTACCGAATTCATTGGAAGACGTTTAAGTCGGGATTCCGCGATGGGGAGGGCGCCGATGGGAGTGTATCCGGAGTTCAGGGGGTCGAAGCGGCTCCGAAATCGATGGCGGATCAAGGTGAAGTATCCGCAGCCGGTGGAGGGGAAGATCTACTACAACGAATCCTACGTGGGTCGGAAGCCGATTCGTTGCGCTCCATTATGTGCCCCACGCCGAGGAGACACTTCGCAAGACCACCGTGAACACTCGGCGGTACACGTTACGCGGCCTTGACAACGAGTTCGGGAAGCTGCGGATGACCGCCATCCAAACGGACGTGGTGGAGCGATACATCGCCAAGGAGAAGCGAAAGGGCCTGCGGCCATCGACGATCAACGACCGGACCAAGGTGATCAGCGCGGTGCTGCGGTATGCCCGGGAGCTGAATGTGCCATGCGGGAAACCGACGATCCCGAAGGTCCCCGATAGAGCGAAGAAGCGGATCCAGGCGTGGTCGCCCGCGGAGGTAACGCGGCTACTAGAATCCGTAAGAGCTATAAGCATCGACATCTACCCGATGGCGCTGTGCCTCGCTGTGACAGGGATGCGAAGAGACGAGGTCCTCAATCTTCGATGGGAGGATGTCGACCTGGATCGGAAGCTGATCCAGCTCTGGCCCGGGGAACACTGGCAGCCGAAGAACGGGAAGCCGCGGATCATTCCTATCGAGGAACCTCTGGTGTCGATGCTGGGGGGGGAGCGGTTGCATCCTGTTTGGGTGTTTCCGTGTCCGCGTACGGGAGACCAGTGGGCGTATTGGCCCAACCGGAAGTTCGACAAGGCGCGCAAGGCCGCAGGGCTGGAGGGAGGGCCACACAAGCTGCGGCACAGCTATGCGTCGGAGATGGTGGCGAAGACAGGGAACGCAATGCTGGTTGCGCGGCTCCTGGGGCATTCCTCGACCTGGGTGACCGAACGGTACATGCACCTGCTGGACGGACATCTGGAGGGGGCCAGGGCCGTTATGCGGGGGTATGTGGGGAACGGGGAAGGATGATGATGATTGGTTGCTGCATCGCGTCCCCTCCGCCCCTTTGGGGCACCTCCCCTCAATTAAGGGAGGATTTCCTTGCCGCTGGCTACGCGGGTGTGGATGTACGCTATCTTGTACGCACATCATCCGCGTTGGGAGTGATGCGTTGTGATTACAAGGTGTTACATGCGCCTGACTCGAACCGTGTGAAGGTCGGACCGCCTCCGCGTCGTTACTGGAGATTGTTGATATCACACGCTGGTTCAGTGAGGCTACGCTGGTAAAATCAGGCTACGCTGGTTAAAACCGTACGCGAACCGTACGCACGTTGACATCCCCGGACCTGGTCTCTGATACTCGGCTTGGAGGCAAGAAACACGGATGGAAGTTCTTACCCGCGCGAAGATGAAACCTATGCCTATGGTTTTCCCACCAGTCGTGAGAGATGGTTTGTCTAGCAGCAATGACAACATCACAACTTGGCCTGGATGCCAAATAGAAAATAACCGATGATTCAAAGGTATGCGGCAGGTTTCATTGATTTATGATCCTTCCACATCAAGATCATGGAGATTCTTGGGGTTTTCTAGGGGTTGTCAAGAAACTCCTGTCGCCTAAATTTACGAGGAATGCACGATGCATGATCAACGAGATGTGTTGAGCAAACAATTGCTTGTCATTTTTTATATGTATCTTGGTTATGCCGGATTTATGATCCTGAAGACGTCCATTCTTATCGCCTCACCTGACCTCGTGGCTGATCAACTTATCACCAAGACTCAATGGGGAGCCATTTTAGGCTGGGGGGCACTTGGCGCGATTATTGGGAAAATTGTAAGTGGCATCGCCGCCGACCGTTTTGGTGGAAAGTGGACCTTTGCGATGGGTCTTTGTGTCACGACAATTAGCGTGGCAATTTTCGGAATGTGCTCTACAGCTATTGGATTTAGTCTGGTGTATTTTGCTGCGTTATTCGCAAAATCATCAGGATGGCCTTCCCTGGCCAAACTTATTGGGAATTGGCACTCTCCTTCCCAATATGGCCGGGTTTGGGGGGTGCTCTCTACTTCAAGTCGAGTAGGGACGATGATTGCCTTGTCGGCATTCGGTTCTCTTCTCTATGTCTTACCCTGGCAGCAGATGCTGTGGGTTGCGAGCGGAATAGGTGTTGCCCTCGTTGGTGTCAGCTTTTTCTTTCTCAAGGAAAAGCCTTCTTCTGCAATACAGGTTGATGACAGTCGTTCCGTGGAGCATATCGATCATCCTTTGAAGAATACTTCCTTAAAACAGGCTCTGCTCATTTTCGCAACAAGTAAAAGAGTGTGGCTCATTACAGTCTCAATGATGGGACTCACCATCATGATGGACATTCTCAATTTTCTTCCTCTTTATCTAAAAGAGAGCCTCGAGATCCTCCCGGCCGAGGCCGCCACCATTGCTTTATCTTTCCCTGCGGGGTCGTTTATTTCGGTCCTTCTAGGAGGATATTTGTTCGATGCGCTTTCAAAACATTCCGTGCCTAAATTGGTGGGAATACTTCTCGCACTGGCGGTGGGCAGCCTCGTGGTGATGATCAGTATGCCCGAAGTTGGTTTGTCCGCCAAAGGGAAGGAATATGCAACCATCGGTTGTTTATTTGTCTTTGGGCTTACGGTCGCTCCTGCCTATTATCTCCCCATGAGCATTTTCTCCATCAAATTTGGCGGCCCCCACTCAGGGATTTTGATCGCCATGTTAGATGTCGCTGGATTTGCAGCAACGATCCCTTTTAATTTCGTTGGCGGAGCACTGGCCGATCAGGATGGCGGATGGGTTAAATTTTTCATGCTCGTCATTGCAATTGCGATCATCTCATTATTCGTGACGGTATGGTTTCTTCGCGGTGAAGCCAACGCGGCCGAAAGGAGGGCAAGAAAGGTTTCGTAACGCTGTTGCGAGCCAGTCTCATCGCGCAAGAATCTCTGACACACGTTTCCGAAGCACAGGAATCAACTCGACTTCGAACCATGGATTTCGGCGAAGCCAAAGGTTGTTTCCCGGCGCCACTCCCCGTGATCCGCAAAAACTAACGCGCCGGCCATTTTACTTGCCCAAATGACCATCGGCCATGATCCTCGCCAGCATGGAAATCCTACTGGTCGTCGTCGTCGTTCAGGTGTTGAACGCGCTCGTCTTGGTCTGGTCTCGGAGAGTGCTGCTGGCCAGCTACCTCGTCCTCCGCCAGCAACTCACCGTGTTCAAGAGGAAGCGACCAAGACCGGCCCTCCGTGACGGGGATCGTCTGTTCTGGTCGATCATCTTCCGCGTCTGAAAGGACTGGAGGTCATCGCTCGTCATCGTCAAGCCCGACACCGTCATCCGGTGGCAGAAGAGGCGGTTCAGAGACTTCTGGCGTCACAAGTCGATACCAGGACGGCCACGCATCGACCCACAGCACATCAGCTTCATCAGGCGAATCTCCGGTGGGGTCCATGGGCTTGGTGTCGGAGGTCATGAGTCGTCCTCGTTATCTTCCGAGAAGGAATCCTTCAGCTTCTTGCCCGCACCGCCAGGGCCGGTCAAGTTCTCGGACCCGGTCGAGGCTCGGGTCGTCGAGCCCGTCGATGGGGGACGCTTTCTGAAGCACGTCCACGGAGGCGGGTTCCTCGTCGAAGGTCCCTCAAGCGCGGGCGGCTTGCTGGCGGAAATCTACCGCGAGAACGGCGGAAAGTTCGGAGACAGTGGTTACCGTGCTTGGCGTATCGCCGACGGTGTCCACCACGGCAAGACCCTTTTCGAATTGGCGGACGATATCCGCTAGCACCGAGATTCTCCGTTCGGTATCAAGCTGTTCTACCCAGGGTGGAGACGAAGGCTCCGACCTGGGAGGAGATGGACCGGTGTATCGCTGCATGCAACGGGTGGCACCGTCAGTTAGCCCTCGTCCTCCGGTTCACCGGGTTGCGGGTTGGGCAAGTCATGAAGCTCCTGTGGTCTGACTTCGACTTCGATGCCGTAACTCTCACGGTTCGGCCAGAACTGGGCAAGACCCCCTACGAGAAGATGGGAAGAACGGTCCCGGTCTCAAAGTACCTCCTGAAAGAGATGGAACAATGGAAGAGGCCATGGGACTGTTCGGGGTACTTGATTGATTGTGGTAGAGAGCAGACCGGACGTAGGGCTCGGGAGGCAAGGGCTCGGGACCTTAGACGGGCCTGGGTCCGAGCAGGAGTACCAGAAGCCAAGAGGGGGCAGCCCCACCATTGTTTCCGGAAGGGCTTCAAGAGCGGGTTGGTCCGTGAGGCTGACTGGTTCGCTGTGGAACGCCTACTTGGACACAAGATAGGCACCGGCGAAGGGCACACCTACACCGACCCGGATTTCCTTCCGCTTCGAGAGGCAGCAGCGGCGATCCCGCCGCTCTCAAATCATCTCACGCCAGTGTCTGGAGAAGGCCGCAGCAATGCTGGGTCAAGCTGAGCCTCTGCGCCCCAGGAGCGCCCCAATACCCAAAAAGCAAAAGGAAAGTTGCTTGTATTCAACGGGTTATAGCGTCTTAGCGGAGATGCATGGCCAGCTCACCCGTCATCCCGTAAACCCCCGATAAATGCCGCATCCCCAGGTTCTATGCGGGGATGAGCCTTGTTCATCTCTTGGCTGTCTCTGCACGCTGAGGCACGTTGGAGCCCCTTCGGTCGGCAACCGTGCGCCTCGGGTGCGCCTCGGTGGATGGTGATTCGCCGTGGTGGTCATCGGAGACGCCGGGGACATTTCTAACCCCACTGCTGCGACCCGGTGCTGTAACCCAGGTGCTGTAACCCAACGGGTGCGGTTAGCCGGTGCCAGCTATGCCGAGCACTGGCACGACTGGAACCGATCCGGAAAGGCCGAGGCACGAAAAAGGCACAGCGAGGGTGGAGGGGAGGGGGGAGGGAGGGAGCGGGATTCGCCGGACGCATATGGGTACGTGAAATGGCGGGCGATGGGTTTTTTTGGGATCACGATTCGAGGCGGCTACGAGTGGTGCGAACGACTTCCATCGTGTGAAGGTCGGACCGCCTCCGCGTCGTTGCTGGAGATCGTTGGTATCACACGCTGGTTCAGTGAGGCTGCGCTGGTTAAATCAGGCTGCGCTGGTAAAAACCGTACACGAACCGTACGCACTTCAACGTCTCCGAACAAGGCCTCCGATACTTGGTCTGGAGGCAAGAAACACGGATGAAAGTTCTTACCCGCCAGACAGGCGTCGTTCCAGCCGGGCAAGAGGCGCCGCGGTCGTAGGGGAGGACATCGTGTCCAACAGCGCTTGGGCCTGTCCGTTCACTGGAGTACATCTACCCCGGAACTCCGGAGTATCGATGCTCCAACCAGCGGTCAGTGAAGCGTCGGTCCGCTTCGGCAGCGCCCCTACCAGAGCCCGTCGATCACCATCTCCAGCGTCTCGCACCCGCGGTTCGCGTCGCTCGGACTCCAGCTGTGGACGAATTCGTCGGTGAACGCCATCTCCCCGTCGTCATCGAGATGACCGAGGTACACCCGGAAGCAGTCCTTCTCGATCTCTCCCTCGGGATCGAGCTCTTGGATGACGAGGAGATCGCCGTCCCGCAAGGGCGTGCTCATGAGCAGGTAGAGGACGGCGCCGTTCAGGGACGGGGCGGCACCGTCCGCTGGCCCGAGGGTGGCGCCGTCGAGGCCGACGGGGCTCGGCTGGTCGGCGCAGGGTGCGTTCGCGGATGGCTCCACTCCGGCCAGGGCCGCTGCGCTGCCGATCACTGCACCGTCGCGGACGATCTCCACCGCGTCGATCTCGACGCCGGGCCCCATGGGATCGCAGCCCTTGACCGTCGTGTCCGTGATCTTCACCAGGTTCCAGGTGTACCGATACTCCTCCCGGCCGGCCTCACCCCCCAAATCGGACGCCCCGGAGATGGAGTCCAGCGTCGGCGATGCCCCGCCGACGTGATCGGGACAGCCGGAGAGCGCGAGTACCGCAAAGACCAGCACGAGGTGGTGGATAGGGCATTTCAAGCCGGTTTTACGCCTCCACGCAGAGTATCGGAGGCGGGAGTCTGCGTGTCAACGACCTCGGCTTCGAGGCTTTGTATGCGCGAGGGGAGAACGAATCCTCGCCTCCGCCCACCACCGGGTCGGCCCCGCAAGCTCCCTTCGGTCGCGTTCGGCGGGGGGCCGACCCCGGCGGCGGGCTAGCCCTCAATCAAGCGAACAACAAAGGCTTGTGAGCTTGTAATCACCTGAAAAGCCCGGTATGCCTAGGTTTCACAACAAATTCCACGGCATACCAAGGAGGCTTTTCAGGTGAAACAAAGAGTAGGATCCGAGCTACGAAAAAGGAAGCGCCAAATCGAACGGCGCCTGGAGAACGCGGCACCATCGAACGACGCAGGTCGCCCGGTGCTCGGCTTGCGACGTCCCCACTACGAGATGGCCGAGCGCACTCGTGCTATACCACATGGGGGTAGCCGTGCTGCGTAGCGCCTGACAATCCTGCAGCGTTTTCTGGAAACCAAATCGGGCGAAGGAGGATATGATGGTTGGACGAGGAGAGGAGGAGTCCATGGAACCGCATGTCTGCCCTGTCTGGATCGGGTACCTGCTTGTGAGCCCGCTGCGCCGGCTGCTGGAGCCGGTGGACCGCGTCTTCGGCGATCACCTCGGGCCTGGGAACACGGTCCTGGACGTGGGCTGCGCGATGGGCTACTTCACCCTCCCTTCGGCCCGCCGCGTCGGTCCTGGCGGCCGCGTGGTAGCTGTGGATCTGCAGCCGCGCATGTTGGAGTCCCTCGGCCGGCGAGCGCGTCGCGCCGGGTTGGCGGATCGGATCGAGACCCGGGCCTGCACCCCCGACACCTTGGGGCTCAGCGATCTCGTCGGCTCCGTGGACGTCGCCCTGGCGATCCATGTGGTCCACGAGGCCCCGGATGGGGCCATGCTCATGCGCGAAGTCCACGCAGCGCTCCGGCCCGGCGGGGTCTTTGTCGTTGGAGAGCCCAAAGGCCATGTGGACGAAGCGATGTTCGAGGAGACCCTGGCATGGGGGACCGACTCGGGCTTCGAGATCATCCAGCGGCGGGACTCCCGCCGGGGCCGCTACGCCACCTTCCAGCGACCCGTCAACGACTGATGCTGGAACTGGGGTCGGTACCTGTCCATTTTCTTTCTGAAGTGACTTCCACCGTGTGAAGGTGATTGTGCGTGCGTGTAATACGCTCAGATCATTGATATCATTGATTTTCGATCGCTGGCTGCGCTGGCTATGCTGGTTGGACTATACGCAGATTGTACGCACTTGGGACTTTCAGGCGACTGGTCCCAGGTCCCGATGATGCTGCTCCCACCCCCGGACTTCGGTGTGCCTTCGCTGTTCCTGTCTCCCAGAGCTGTCTGAGCAATCCTGCCTCCAAAGACGGGCCATGGCGAGCGCCCACAGGGTTCAGCGCTTCCCCCTGTACCACGGGATTCCCACGGGATTCCCACGGGATTCTCCCTCAGACATGGGCGAGTGGGGCATGAACACCCCCGCGTATGTCGCTGTGGATGC
>Ga0222665_1001282_pt1 | contig 11649 bp, 8 predicted proteins | sample AntAcemetagen653_FD_179853 | JGI IMG/M metagenome (GOLD analysis project Ga0222665, IMG submission 179853) | Saline water microbial communities from Ace Lake, Antarctica - #653 | ecosystem: Environmental > Aquatic > Non-marine Saline and Alkaline > Saline | place: Antarctica: Ace Lake | collected...
CCCATTGTGTCAACCTCCGCAAACTTTTCGGGCGATAAACCTCCTTTGACATTTAATAAAATTTCTGATGAATTAATTGAAAAAGTTGATTATACAGTTAAATATAATAAATTTTTAATTAGGGAAATTAAAACTTCAACAATGATTAAAATCAACCCGAATGGCGAATTTACTGTTTTACGTTCATAAAAATTAGATAATAAATAAATGGTTAAAGTTGCCTATATTCAATTTGCTCCCGCTTTTAATGATCTTAAATCCACAATAAAAAACCTTGAACCTTTATTTGAGAATGTTTCAAATGCAAATCTTGTAGTTTTACCCGAACTTGCAAACTCGGGCTATAATTTCAAAAATAGAGAACAAGCTTTTCAAACTGCCGAATCGACAGATTCCGGAATTTTCACTAATTTTTTAATAGATAAATGCAAACAGCATAACTTTCACATAGTTTCAGGAATTAATGAAGTTGAAAATGGAAGTTTATTTAACTCTGCAATTCTTGTTAATTCAGATGGTTGCATTGGAAAATACAGAAAAGTTCATCTTTTTATGAACGAAAAAAAATATTTTCAACATGGAAATGAAATACCTGTATTTGATTTAGGTTTTTGTAAAATCGGGATTTTGATTTGTTTTGATCATTTCTTCCCCGAAGCATGGAGAATACTCGCCCTAAAAGGTGCTCAAATTATTTGTCATCCTTCAAACCTTGTTACAAAGCTTGCATTTAAAACCTTACCTGCTCAGGCCTTAATGAATAAGTTTTTTATTATAACTGCAAATCGTATCGGAAGTGAAGACGAACTTACTTTCACCGGTAAGTCAAGCCTTATTGATCCGGAAGGGGATATTATTTGTCAGGCTTCCATTGATAATGAAGAAACAAAAATAATTGAAATAGACCCAAATAAGGCAAATGATAAAATGATTACTTCAATGAATGATATTTTCGAAGACAGAAAACCTGAAATTTATTCCGGATATCTTAATAGTTTTGGAGATTATAGATAAAACATTATTCTTTGATTTTTTATAAAAATATCACTATCAAATAATTGGATTCTCCAAGAATCTGAAAACTTACAGAAAATATTACTAATATTTTGACTTAAAAAAAAGGGCAGAGAAATAATTCTCTACCCTTTTGATTATTTCGTAGTTGAAATATTTATTTGATAATCAATTTCCTTGTTAACTTTCCTTTATCCGATTGAATACAAATATAATAAACTCCTTTTGAATAATTTTCCAAATAAATGTTTTCGATGTAATTACCTGTAGAAATAACCACATCTTTCGACCAAATATTACGTCCGTATAAATCAATTATGGAAAATTCAATTTCCTGTGATCTTGTTGATTCAAAACCAATATTGATTACACTCGTTGCAGGGTTTGGAAATAAACTCAGTCCATCGACTCCTTCGATGGTTTCGATTCCTGCTGTGCTAATTACAATTACAAGTTTCATGGTGTCAGAGCTATATTCGTTATAAGCAATAAGGCTCACTTCATAATCACCATCTTCAAGGTATTTATGAATAGGATTATCTTCAACGGATGTTTCACCATCGCCAAAATTCCAGAGATAAGTATCCGCTTTTTCTGAAGTATTTATAAAACTTATCGTCGGATCGTTATTGGTTATTTCAAATTGTGCAATCGGCATATTTAAAATATAAAAACTGATCTCAATTTCCATTTCAAATTCATCGGTTCCATATTCGTTTTCAACTGTAAGAACAACAATGTATATTCCATCTTGTGGGTAAGTATAAACCGGGTTTACTTCATCTGAAGTTTCACCATTACCGAAATCCCAATGATTAGTAGTTGCTCTTTCGGATGTATTTGTGAATTCTATGGTTGGGTCATTATTTGCAATTTCAAATTGTGCAATCGGCATATTTAAAATATAGAAACTGATCTCAATTTCCATTTCAAATTCATCTGTACCATATTCATTTTCAGCGGTAAGAACAACATTGTATATTCCATCTTGGGGGTAAGTATAAACCGGGTTTTCTTCATCTGAAGTTTCACCATTACCAAAATCCCAATGATTAGTAGTTGCTCTTTCGGATGTGTTTGTGAATTCTATGATCGGGTCATTGTTTACGATTTCAAATTCTGCAATCGGCATTTGTAGAGCATAGAAAGATATTTCAACTTCCATTTCAAATTCATCGTTACCACAATCGTTTTCAGCGGTAAGAATAACATTATAAATACCGTCTTGTGCAAAAGTGTGGATTGGATTTTCCTCAACAGAAGTTTCACCATCACCAAAATCCCATGAATAAGAATTAGCATCAACCGAAGCATTTAAAAATGAAACCGATGGATCATTATTTTCAATTTCAAATCCGGCAATAGGTGAAAAATTAATCGTTGCAGTTACTTCTGAACGAACACTATTGCAAGAATATGATTCAACTTCCCAATCATAGAAGAAATAATATTTTGATTCGGGAGCAGGTGCATATGAACTTTGATTAATTGATATAGTATTATCAATAACAAATGGGAAAGAGAAACCTGCTGAATTATAAAATAAGTTACTCCCTACATTAGCATAAAGTTTAAAGCCATCTCCTGCAGGAATATCAAAATTAAATTCAATTCTGTTTTCACCATCTTCAAGATAAATTTCAGTTGAGGTCACGAGTATAAAATCTTTATCATATAATAAAAATTCTCTTTCACCTGCACCATTTGCATAAACTTTTACCGATACCAGCTTGATAGGTAAATAGGTGTCAAATATTAATCCGCCCGCAGAATAATAATCACCCATGCCTGTATTATCTTCTTTACCGACATAGTTTGTTTCGGAGCTTAAGTTCTCAACATAATATGATGTTGTTTCGCTTAATTCGGGTGTTTGAAAAGTTTCTCCAACGTTTATTATTTCATCACCATATTCATCAGCATACCAATTTAAAATTCCACTCCCTGTTGCACTTAACTCAAGCGAACCTGCATCACAGCGTTCTGCCGAAACTGTAACAGGCGCTTCGGGTCGCTCTACTGAAATATATTCGGTTTTAGTAATAGAATCAGTACCATAAGCATTTGAAATAATTAATTTAATATCAAACAAACCATTAGTTTCAAAAATATGAGTAGGATTTTGTTCATCAGATGTGCTTCCATCTCCAAAATTCCATAACCATGAGTTTGGATTTATTAATGAAAGATCGGTAAAATCAACAATTCCATCGCAAGTTGAAGTAGTTGAAGCGGAGAATTCAGGAAAAGGTGTTCCAAAAATAAGTATTGTGTCGATAAAAGGTTTATAATTATGTTTAGAAATTGTGAGTACTGCAAAATTTCCAACTGTTGCAGGAAATTCAATTTCGCCTTCGCCATTCACTAATTCTGTTTTTCCAAGAAGTTCACCGTTAATCAAAAGACTTGCCAAACCGTCATCAAGTGAGCAATTTGTTATTGAAATACTTGTTGTTTCACCGTAAATAATAGTGTCTGTATTTGTTGCAGCAATTTCAACCGGAGTTGAAGTCCAAATTTTCATTGCAGGGTCTCCAAAATAATGAAATAACTGATGTGTATATTTGTTTGCATTATATCCGCCGTCCCAGGTTTCCATCATTCTGATTAGTCCCTGATTTAAAACATCACCCATTGTTAGAAGATCATCGTGTGGGGTTAAATTGGGATTAGGGAGACCACCATCACCAAATACAGGAATTAAACCTGGGTTTGACCATATGGCATCAACAAAACCGAGTGCTAAGCCATCATTACATCCGCTATAACTATAATATGAAGCAGCAAATACACCTACTGCTCCGCCATCGTCGAGCCTCATGAATTTTTCAGCAAAACATTCATCAAGTAGGAATTCACCTGTATGGCAATTTATTGAAAACACAACAGGCAATTTGTTGCCGTTATCAAGTCCTCCCATTTGAGATGTAGTAAATTGAGGATCTGCCCAGCCGGTTCCTCCTGCATATCCATGGTCTCTGTGAAAAACATAGAATTTACCTTCATTTATTGAATTAATGATATCTTGTGTTCCTCCATTCCAAGGATAGCCGCTTGACCTGAGTAATTCGTTAGGGATAGATTCGCCATTTGAATAATATCCGTTATTGTAATGAGTGGGAGTTACATTTGATTGTGTTGTATAAATTCTTTCAACCGAATAACCTTGTCCCATAACGTAATCACGAATATTTTCGCTTGTATGGGCGAATCTTCTGGTGGCATATCCATTGTTTTCATCATCTTGAAAATAAGCACAGTTAACTGCATTTTCATAGAATGAGGCATCTTCAACAGGATTTTTTTCATAATCAATTATTCTTTGGACAACCATATTTGCCTGATTTGTATTTTTTACGGAAATCCGCCCATGTGCCATTTCGGGAATATAGTCGAAAGTATTACCCATACATGCGTAATATAAATCAGTTGAAAAATCGTTTTGATCAGGTGATTGAACAATTTCACCTGGAACATCCTGATGATCGCCAATAATAACAAAATAATCAGGTTTAGGTTCCCAAGTATCATACCTTGAATGAATTGCCTCTTTAACTTCTTCTGATGTCCATACACTTTGCGAAACAATCTCAGTTGAATAACCTAATTGCATTTTCCAATTTGCATATTCTTGAGCAGCTTCATCATAAGCCGAATTTGTTACAATAATAATATCGGCACGTTCATCATCTTTATTATATTGTGTTTTGTTATTTAATATTGAATATATTTCTTCTTTAACACTTTTTGAATTTAAAACAATATTTGTGAATATTTTTCCAAAATTTTCAGTTACTGATTTCTGTCCAAAAAATGATTTGCTTTGTGAAAATTTAACTTCATAAACAATTTTGGAAATTACTTTTATTTTCTTTTTGAGAGGATTATATTGAACTGGGCAAATTTTTACCTTAGCTATTGCGTTTCCTCTATAATCAAGAATTTCTTCTATCCTTACCGGATTTTCTGGATATACAACATCTGTGTTATAAAAGTCTTGATCTATTTCAAATTCGGGTTCGGGATCACCATGTGTATCAGTAGCTAATTGCAAAGCCGGATGTATTAGGTAGTTGTCAAATTCTTTGTATTCAATACTTAGAATATTTATTGTAGCCTCGGCCTGATTTGGAATTGATACAAAATCATTGTGTGCAGGTAATGCAGGTTTCCCAACTTCGCTTAATTTTCCAAAACCTTCAATGTTTAAAAATTGATATGTATTTTCTGAAACTTCAAGATTAGAAACTATGGAACCGGGGAAATTATATTCAATCCTTAGTCCATTGACACCATTATCGTTTATATGCCTTACCGGCATTGTAGTTTCAATGTTATCACTCTCATTATTGAATGAAAGTATGGAGTTTTGACTAAATAGCGAAAAGCTAAAAAATATTAGTCCAATTAGAAAAGTAATTTTTTTCATTTGATTTTTAATTTGTTACTTATTTATTTATATATAAAAGTTTATTTTTTCAATTAACGGTCGGCAAAATACATAAATTTTAACAATTACATCTATATATATTTACATTTATGTTCGACCATCTGCAATCTTCTAATATTTTAGAATTATTATATCGATTTTTCGTTATAAACACATCTCATGTAATACTTTATAAAGATCAAAGAAGTTTCTGTAAATGTAGAATACTATTACTGAAACTTTCTTTCCATCGCTATTCGATTAAAATAACGCATTTCTGTTAAATTCATTATATAAAACAAAAAAAATGATACGAACCCATGCATTTTTTTCTCAATTAACTTCATACTTTCAACGGTTCAACAATTATAAGTTTCAATGTGTAATTGTTTTTTTTTATTCTGCCTGAGGAAGGCCATACCTTTTTCTTGACAAATCACTTTTTTCTCAAAAAAATAAGATTAAGCAATTGTTCGTGCATGGACAACATTATATATAATCAACTCGTCATTAATTAGTTTATATATAAAAATGTAATCTTTTTTAAAAATGGCACATCGGAGATTACGCCTTGCCCAGGCTCTTTTTCGGCAAACAGGGTATTTGTCAGGGAAATTAACAAGGGAATTTCCAAATTCGTAAAGTTTATTAATAAATTTATTAGCAGTTATCGGATACCCTTTGTCTTCAATATAAAGGCAAATATTATAAATAGATATAGCAGATCTCTTTTTATAAGTTATTTTGGTGATTCCTTCTCCCATGCTTTGTTTAATTTTATAGAATATTCCTGTGCTTCTTCAGCGGTCATTGATGGGCTTTCTTCTGCTTCATTAATCATTTGTTCACATTCATATTCTGTAGCAGGACGTTTAGGATTAATCCAGTCATAACTCTCACCTTCAATTCTTGCAGATTCAACAAAAGTTAATTGCTCAACCATTTTTAAGAAAAGATCGGCATTTGAAGGATCATCAATATTTACAATTACTTTATGCATTTCTGTTTTTTTACAAAATTATAAAAAAAAGCATGTTTTATTAAAGATCACCTAAATATATTTACATTTATGCCCTGCATCGACGATTTCACGATATTTTTGTATTACCATTTTAAAATCTTCCCAGGTTTCTCTTTTTAAGGAAGGATTTCTTAATAAGGCAGATGGATGAAAAGTAGGCATCACATATCTGTTATTATAAATTTTCCAATGTCCTCTTTCTTTTGTGATCTTTGATTGAAGGCCAAAAAATGCTTTCAAAGCAGTTGATCCGAGTAAAATTAAAATTTTAGGATCAATTAATTCAATTTGCTTTTCAAGATATGGCAGGCATTCTCTTTGCTCTTCAATGGAAGGATTTCTGTTTTGAGGCGGCCTGCATTTTACAATGTTTCCTATATAAATATGTTTTTCACGATCAAAGCCGCAAGCCTGAAAAATTTTATCTAATAATTGCCCTGATTTCCCAACAAAAGCAATTCCGGTTTTATCCTCATCATATCCCGGCCCTTCACCTATTATAAAGATTTTTGAATCAGTGTTTCCATTACCAAAAACCACTTTATTCCGTGTTTTATATAAATCACAATTTCTGCAATTTTCAACTTCGGCTTTTAGCTTATTAAATTCTTCAATTTGTATTTTATTCATAATTCAACATTAAGATTATATATAGTAAATACTTTAAACAAAATACTTAATATAAATCTCTTTTCAACACCTGTTCGTTATTAAGCATTTATAATAAAATCATTTTCAAAATTAAAAAATAATAACAAACCAATACGTTTTTTATGCAATTCAGTACATTTTTTATACGATTCAGTACAATTCGTTTGTTTATCCTTGATTTCTTAACGATTATTGCATTGAAAATTATAAAAAAAAATGACATGAAAACACAAATCAAACATTCTCTAAAAAATTCAATTAAAAAAATATCGATAATATTAATTATCATATTTGTTTCTTCCCTTGCATCATTTCCAAACATATTGTTTGCATCGGAAATTTATTGCTCAAACGATGCCCTAAACATCGACTCGGGTTATTTCCATACCGAAAGGCATACGTATTTCACTTTCGCAGGTTTTACATATTTCGATATTAAACACAACGGAAAAATAGCAGTAACTGATAATGATCGTGGGATTAAAAGTATTTCACCCGGCGGATATTTAAAAATCAGCAAAAAGACTTTCGGAAACAAACGAACTATTTTGATTGAAAGTAATTCAAAAGGTGAACTCCAATATTATTATAATGAGGGGAGAAGGGAAGTTCCATACGAGCCTGAAGGAAGAATTTGGTTAGAAGATATTCTTCTTGATGTAATTCGTTCAACAGGGATTGATGCCGCAGGAAGAACTAATCGTTTTTATAATAGAGGAGGAGTAGATGCCGTTTTAAATGAAATTTCTCATTTATCGGGCAATTCGGTTAAGGCCGAATATTTTGAGGTTCTATTGACTAAAAAATTGAATACTAACGAAATCGTTGAAATTGCAATTGATATTAACAGACAGGTTTCCTCAAATACAAGTTGTGGAATTTTGTATAAAAATTTTTCGGATGTGTTTCTTTTAAATGAAACTACTGCCAAGGCATATTTTAAAGGTATCTCAGGTTTATCTTCAAATACCGAAATCAGTGGAATTTTACGAAACGCTTTACTTAATCATGAGCTATCAAATGATATGCTGATAAGTTTATTAAATTGTGCCGGAAAGATGTCCTCAAATACAGAAACTGGGTATGTTTTAAACAAAGTAAATCCCATCTTTCCAAATGATAACAATGTTACTGATGCATATTTTTCTGTAATCGACGGCATGACAAGCAATACGGAGATATCTTCAGTTTTAAGGGATCTTATAAAGGAACGGGAATTATCGAAATATTCACTTCATTCATTATTGGAAAGCCTTCGTCATTTAAGCTCAAACACAGAAACAGGATCGGTATTAAAAAAAGTGAATTACATTTTTATTGAAGATAAAGAAATTTCCGAGGCTTATTTTAGGGTTATTAACAATATGTCAAGTAATACTGAAATTGCCTCTGTTTTGACTGATCTCTTGAGTAAGGAAGATTTGTCCGACAATACTATGATTTCTCTATTAGGGGAAGTTTCTTTGCTTTCATCAAATACCGAAACTGCAAGGATTATGCTTAAAGTAAATGATAGTTTTAGAAAAGATCAAAGTTTTTATATGTCTTATTTCAATGTTATTAAAAAAATGACAAGTAATACTGAAGCGGGTAAAATTCTCAGAGATTTAATTAAAAAGCAACCTCTTGAGAAACAATCTCAAATACTATTTCTAAATGCAACCTCAACTCTATCCTCCAACACCGAAACCGGTTCAGTTTTAAGAGCTATTATTCCTCAATTATTACAAGATAATAACGTAATTGATGAATTCTTTCGCACATTGAACAAAATGTCAAGTAATACGGAAATCGGATATGTTTTAAAAGATATTATCGAATCAAATCGTTTGTCAAACTATGAAATAATTAAAATTCTTGAAAGTGTTGAAAAGCTAAGTTCAAACACCGAAGCTTCCTCTGTTTTAGTAAGATTGAGTAAAATTATTCCAAAGGATAATGATAGAATTCTTGATGCTTATCAGGATGCAGCTAATTCTTTATCATCGGATACCGAGTACCGCCGAGTTATGGATGCTTTAAATCAAAGTTTGAGAACAAAAAGTAAATATAAATAAATAAGTGTTTTCAACTTTTATATTATTTGAGATTGTAACAAATTAGGGAGATTTTATAATATTCTCTATCCATTCAATTACATTCATATAGGATATCGAACATTGAACAAGGAATAATGAATTTTGAAGTTTTTACTTATAAATTTTTCCATATTATTTCCCTTTTTTGTTATAAAATCAAATTAATTTTTAAAATTCAGGATCAGTACATACCTTTGTGGGAAAAAAATAAAGAATCAATGAAACCAATTTTTTCTTAAATCAGATTCGTAATTTTAATAAACCAAATGAAACACATCTGGCATACAATTTTAATAAGCACTTTTGCGGGCCTGATATTTTATTCGTATTTGTTTTTTGGTGAAACAGGGGAATTACCGTTTTTTGCAATACAAATAAAATATTTAATTGCAACTATTTTAATCTCCAATCTAATCAGTTTTGGGATTGTTGCAATCAGTAATTATCTTAACAAAAGAATTTCGTGGAAAGATTATTTCTGGAGACGTTTTTTATCGGGTTTAATATTAACGATTTCGTATTCGTTAATTATTTCAATTATCGTAGTTGTTATTTATTATTTTTTATGTATCCAGAATCTTACATTCACCGGTTTTTTAATTGAACATTTCGATATTTTAACAAGGTTAGAAATATTGCTGATACTTATAAGTTTCATTTATACGATATTAAATTTTTCTTTTTTTTCATACCGACAATATACAATAACTCAAATTGAGGCTCTAAGGCTAAGTAATGATCAAATTAATTTGCAATTTCAAATGCTAAAAAGTCAGCTTAGCCCCCATTATCTTTTTAATTCATTAAATACAATTTCATCGCTTGCTTATCGCTATACTGATACAGCTGAGCAATATATAAGAAAATTTGCAGAAACATATCAATTTATTCTTTCGACAAATGACAGGAAATTAGTTGAAATTCGCGAGGAGCTTGAATTTTTAAAAGCATATATTTTTATGTTGGAAATTCGATACGAGAAAGCATTAGCAATAAAAATTGATATAGAAAGCAGAATTCTTGAATATGAAATTCCGCCTTTAAGTATTCAAATGCTTGTTGAAAATGCAATAAAACACAATACTATCTCAGAGATCAAGCCCTTAAAGATTATAATTTATAATGAAGGTTCAGATTTTATTGTTGTTAAAAACAATTTTATAGGAAAATCACATTTTATAAAATTTGAGAATAAATTGATTGATAAACCTGCTAAAAAAGATTCTTACAAAATAGGTTTAAATAATATTAGAAACAGATATAAATATTTCACTAAAAACCCCGTATCAATTACTAAAAACAAAGATTTTACAGTTAAAATTCCTTTGCTGTCGCCTGAAATATAAAGAAATGAAACGAATATTTATAAATAACATATTATTTCGAGTTCTTGCACCTGCGGTTTATGGTACAATGCTTTATATTATTGTTCTTTTGGTATTCGATAGCATTATTTTGCTTTACGATAATTTTTTCAGTGAGGAAGTTTTATTATGTGTGTTAATCACATATTTACTTTCCGAAAGCATGCGAGGAGCAATTCTATTATTAGAGAAATTTTATCCTTTTGAGAGAAATTCAACACTAAGAATTGTTTTGCAAACGAGCATAAGTTGTATATTGTCAATAATTTTTGTTAGCTTAATTATCTATTTTTATTTTAAGCAAATAATTGGTTATTCTCATTTTTATACTGAATTGATAGCTTTTAATATCGTGTTTCTGATTTCCTGTTTATTTTATAATTTGTTGTTTTTTAGCATATTTTTTCTAGACAAACAAAACAATATTCAATTGATAAAAGAACAAACCATCAAGAAAAATTCTGAATACAAGCTCAAAACTTTTATCAATGAAATTAACCCGAATTTTCTGTTTATAAGTCTCGAAACACTAATTGCAATAATTAAGAACGACCCAAAATCATCTGATGATTTCATTAATCGTTTATCAGAGATTTATAGATACAAACTTGATAATAAATTCAATGAATTAATTGATTTAAAATCAGAAATCAAATCAGTTGAAAACCTTATTTTTATCTTAAACCTGAGAAACAATAATAATATTTTCGTAAATTTTAATATTCCAAGAAAATATTTTGGGAAAAAAATAATCCCAAACACTTTGAATATAATTTTTGAGAATATTATTAATAATAATATTATTTCAAATTTGCAATCCTTTGAAGTGAATTGCGAAATTAATAACGAATCTTATCTATTGATTACTTATCGGGAAAATCAAGTCCTCCGACAATTTGAAAATTCCGAAAACCAATTCGAAATCATTGAAAGTTCACTAAAATATTTTACGAACAGAGATTTTTCGATGACAGTTGAAAACAAAAAATGTTTAATTAAAATCCCACTTCTCGAAATAGAAAAAGAAGTTTAAGCCCTTTACTCATAAAAATACACATATAAGATTCACTTTGTATTTCGAACGTTCTTCCT
>Ga0222665_1001284_pt1 | contig 11632 bp, 9 predicted proteins | sample AntAcemetagen653_FD_179853 | JGI IMG/M metagenome (GOLD analysis project Ga0222665, IMG submission 179853) | Saline water microbial communities from Ace Lake, Antarctica - #653 | ecosystem: Environmental > Aquatic > Non-marine Saline and Alkaline > Saline | place: Antarctica: Ace Lake | collected...
CATGCTTATGCGAAATTAAACTGGACAAATACTGAGCTTTTGGTTGGGCAAACTTGGCATCCATTGTTTGTTACTTCTTGTTTTCCGGGCACAATATCATTTAATACGGGCGCTCCATTTCAACCTTTTACCAGAAATCCTCAAATCAGGTTGACGCAAAAATTCGATAACTTTAAGATTAAATTATCTGCAATTTCACAAAGAGATTTTCAAAGTACGGGTCCGGATGGAAAAAGTTCATCTTATTTAAAGAATAATGTAATTCCTGAAATGAACCTGACATTGGAATATCAAAAGAATTACGAAAACGGAGACATATTTTTAGCCGGACTTAGCGGAGGATATAAATCATTGGTTCCAAGACTTAAGACAAATAATAATTTCAAAACAGATGAAAAAGTAGGTGGTTTTACCGGCATGGCTTTTCTAAAATATAAATATTCTGATCTCACATTTAAACTTGAAGGTTTTTATGGACAGGAAACATATAATTTGACAATGCTCGGTGGTTATGTAGTTGAAAAAGTTACTGATATTGTAAGAGATTATGTTGAATATACCCCAATTAATGTTGTATCGTTCTGGACTGATATTCATACAAACGGAAAGAAAATTCAAGGAGGTATATTTGCCGGTTATACCAAAAACATGGGTGCTGATAAGGATGTTATAGGCCCTTATTATTCAAGAGGCTCCAATATTGATTATGTTTACAGAGTTTCTCCACGAATTATTTTTAATTCAGGTAAAATGCGATTCGCCGGAGAACTTGAAATGACAACTGCCGGATATGGAGCTATTAATCAAAAAGGAGAAGTAAAAGATGTTAAAGATGTTACAAATATTAGGGTGTTATTAGGTGTCTATTACTTCTTTTAATAGATGATACGCTAATAAAATGGGATAGATTGCTTGACACAAATCTCTCACATAAATCGTAAAAAATACAAGGTGTTGCATTAATATATATTTTGATGCTATTTATAAAAGAATTAACCACCATAAAATATGGTGGTTAATTTTTTTATAACACTTTTTAAGTAGGTAGAAATAGATAAATAATTGTAAAAGTACAAGCTAATTTCTGTTAAGCTTTCATTTAATCCCTGTAAAATCAAACTTTTTTTACAATATCAATGAAACCATTAGAATAATGACATTTGTACTTCCTTTTTAGGAATCATTTCTTTAATAAAACTATTCCAAAGCTTCAAGTCAATCATTAAACCGTATTTATCATTCATAAATTCTAATTGCTCTTCAAGGTATTGTTTTGAAGAATTCATTGCAAGTTTATACAAGTCGATACGCATCAATACATCTTTTGTAAAAACCCTTTTCGCATCCGAAAAAGTAATCGAACGCAAGAACTCTTTCGTTAGTGGGTTGTTCAAAAGGATTATAGCAAAAACTGCATATTCAATCTTTTCAAAACCTATAAAATAACAAGTGTCATCCAGCATTACAGGTTTGTCGTTTTGAGGCAAAACAAGCGTAAAATGAAATGTTTTATAGAGTCCTGAAATTGCAACTTTGTAAGGCTTAAACGAATAATCACCAATACCGAAAATTGAGAACAATGGTTTTCCTTTGTAAATGCTTGATTTTCTTGACTGAAAAGCCGGCAAATGTTTATTGAGGTATTTGTATGTTTCGGGAAATTGATGCTTTATGTAAGCGGTTTCTTGTCCGACTTTGGTTTGTGTAACAATGGTGAATTTTCGAGTAATCTTAATCACAGAATTTTTTAAATCAGAACTTTTAAGTAAACCATACACTAAGCCCGCTTCAATATCAAATTTTTCGTTCAAATTATTTGTATAATGCCCATTGACTTTTTCCAGTTCCATCACCGCCGAACAATCATGTTTTATGCCTTGTCGCCACTCAAACGCACATATTCCGTCAAAAGATTGTGTATGTAAATAGTTTTCAGTATTTGAAACAAATTTATCACCTAACCACCCAAAACGGAGAGATTCTATTTGTGTGTAAAAATTAAATTCATTACATTGAAACTCGGGTTTGGTGTTAAGCTTACAAAAAAATAAAGAGGCTTTAACAGAAACGTTAAATTCTTTTTTGCTGTCAATACATTGCTTTTCAATAAAACCGATCCGATATTGCTTTGATTTTTGATTAAGTACAACATTCTTAATTACTGAGTTTTTTACTAAAAGTGCTAAAAATCCACTTTCATTTTGAAAAGCATCAAAAAGCGACAAGGTGATATATTCGGCAATGTCAAAATTGCCTTTTCCTGTCATAGCATCAAGCCCGTTTTGATTTTTGAAATTTGTTTTTTTTGGTAAATTATTAGAGTTTAAGCTTCCTAATTGCGAATTGGTAATCCAGGGTGGATTGCCAATTATAAGAAAATTCTTGTTTTTTACCTGTCTTGAGATTTTATTAAAGTCAAAATTAAAAACATTAGAATGAATTATTTCAATAATTGCTATATTTCTATTTGGATTTTGCAAATAGAAATCAAGAATTGCAAATTTTGTCTCCCAAATATATGGTTTGTATATTTCTATTCCAATTACGTGCTTAACATTAGGAAATTTGTTTAATGATGCAATTATAAAACTTCCTTTACCACATGTAGGTTCAATAACTATTTCAGGATTTATTTTTCGCTCAATTAAAATGCTTGCAACTTTATTAGCAAGTTCACTATTTGTCTGAAAATCGCCATATTCTATCCTATCAGGTTCTTCGATTCTTAATGAGGCTATTGAGAGTTTTTCTTTTAGTTCAATTAATTCGGATTCCTTAGAAAAGAACGACATAAAACCGGCAACATCACACAACATTTCATTTGCATTCGCAATAGTAATGCAGTCATTAAGATTTTTTTTGAAAAAATCTATTACTAATAAGGAAAGGTTTGCTTCAAATATCTTCATTTCTTTGTTATCTTATCAACAAGCTTACTTATCCCCTGAACTTCATCAGTTAGAGTCACAACCCTATTATATTGCAACCGCCATTGTAAAGCATTTGAAATCGTCAAATAACCTTGAATCGGGGGCGTTTCAAGAATTTGTTTAGCTAATTTAAATAGCGAAATTTCATCAGCCGGAATATTTCTATCGTTTAAGTATGAAACTATATCCTCAACATTTGCATTGTCTTTAAGCATTTCGCGAAGGCGATATGTCGTTGTAAAGTCAGCCGTGCATTCCTTTGAAATAAAGGAACAACTAACAAAATCAAGTCTTGCAGTTTTCGTTATGGGGTCATCAACTTTATCGTAAACAAACACAAGCAAATTATATCCGAGTCCGAAAATTTTCTGTTTAGCATCTTTAAATGGACAAGATGATTGCGGTTGCTTTATAGAAGTTACTTTAATATCAGTCTGAATATCATCAGAAGGTAAATCAATACCATGGGCGGAAGACCCGATTGTTGTATCAAATCTTTTCTTTAAAAACTCTTGAAACTTATGTTCAATGTGTGTTCCTACCGCCTTTCCATCTGTTACTCCAAATAAATCCTTATTTTTTGTTTTTGATTCGACTATACAAAATGCTTTTGCCTCAGCTTTTAAACTCTCTATTGTAAGTTTCTCTTTCATAATACATGTCTGATTGTGTATGCAAATTTAGTCATTTTTCCGGTCTTGTGTTATGATAGGTATTTTCTTAGCAAGATACAATCCCTAATTATTTATTATAATTTTAAATCATAAAAACATTGGCAATCCATTGACTCACATTCTCTCCAATATTTGGAGTTGAATCTGAAAATGATGCAAAGAACAATGGAATAATTAGTGAAAAAAGTGTAGAAAATAATAATAAATCCCAGCTTTGGTTACTGAAATATAAATGTCCTTTATTAACAGCTTACTAATCACCGAATAAATGAAATGCCAATCTGAATTTAAGGTTCGTAAACTTTTTATACTTAACTTTGCCGCTTATTTTAGTGAAATGGATAAGTACGACCAATTAAATTTTTCGACAGTTATTCCGGAGGTTGTTTCGAAATATTCCGATCATAAGGCTTTGGGTTTTGTTGATGAGGAACTCATGACTTATGCTGAAATGGGAGAGCGTATTGCGGCTGTTAAAGCATTTCTTGAAGCATTAGAGATTGAACCTGGCGATAGAGTTGCTATCTACAGTCAGAATATGCCCAACTGGGGAATAGTATATTTTGCTTTGCAATGTTTGGGAGTAGTGGCAGTTCCGGTTCTCCCTGATTTCAATTCTCATGAATTGGAGAATGTTCTGCAACATTCTGAAGCTAAAGCTGTTTTTGTCTCAAAAAGCCTTGAGCATAAACTTGCTGAAGCAAAGAAGAATATGCTTAAGGTAATAGTTCGTATTGAAAATTTTGAAGTCTTAAAAGGCAAAAAACAAAATATTGTTTTTGATGAAAATTTGAAATGCAATAGCTCTTTTAAACCAAAGGAAGATGACTTAGCTGTATTAATTTATACATCAGGAACAACAGGCGACTCCAAAGGCGTGATGCTTTCTCAAAAGAATCTGATTACCAACGCTATTCAGTCAGGGAATATCCAAGAAATTATGGAGCATGACAGATTCCTTTCCGTTTTGCCCTTGTCACATGCTTATGAAAACACTATTGGGCTGATATTGCCTTTATTAAAGGGTGCTAACATTAGTTATTTACGAAAACCACCAACGGCAAGCGTTTTGGTTCCCGCTATGAAAAAGGTGAAACCTCATTTAATGTTGACCGTACCGATGATAATCGAAAAAGTCTATAAAAACAGTATAATTCCCCAAATCCAAAAAAAAGCTTTTACTCGCATTTTGCATAAGAATAAGTTTACACGAAAACTTATTTATCGATTGGCAGGTAAGAAATTATACAAGACTTTTGGTGGACATCTGAAATTTTTTGGAATTGGTGGAGCCAAACTTGATCCTCAGGTGGAACAATTTTTACGTGATGCCAAATTCCCCTATGCAATTGGTTATGGTTTAACAGAAACATCTCCATTATTGGCAGGTTCTAATCCTTCGACAACAAAATTTCAAGCGATTGGGCCAAAAGTAATTGATTGTGAATTGAAGATTAATAATCCTAACCCGATAACAGGAGAAGGCGAAATTTGGGCTAAAGGGCCTAATGTAATGCTGGGTTATTATAAAAACGAAACTAAAACACGAGAAGTATTAACAGAAGAAGGTTGGTTTAAAACCGGTGATTTGGGTGTCTTCGATGAACAAGGGAGGCTAAGCCATAAAGGAAGATTAAAGAACTTGATTGTGGGAGCAAATGGAGAAAATATCTATCCCGAAGATATTGAATCCATAATTAACAACTTTCGGCATGTTGTTGAATCAGTAGTTGTTGAGAAAAAAGGCAAGCTTGTAGCTTTGGTACACTTTAATAGAGAGGAGTTAGAGATAAAACTTAAGGGAATGACTACTGATTTTACCAGCAAATTAGATGAAAAAATAGAGAAGTTTACACAAAAAGTAGATGATGCTATTGATGAATTGGCGGCTGAACTTCAGCAACATATTAACACAAGAGTTAATAAATTTTCTCGAATTCAGTTGCTTGTTTCACATCCTGACCCATTTCAAAAGACTGCAACAAAAAAGATTAAGAGGTATTTATATTACTAATTTGATCTGATATTGACTTCAAGGATTGGCATCACTACAAATTCATACACTGATTTTCTATTTATTAAAACAACAATATATTTTATCTAAACCTTTCCAAAAACCGGATATGTTCTTCAATTTCTTTTTCCGAAATCGGGTTTCCGATATTTCGCATTGCAGATTTATAAAGATTGGAATTCAAATCGTGAGAATATTCGCTGAAGTTATCAATAACATTTTGGGAAAGCTGTTGGTCAATATTCAGCATAATATTTTTTCCGGGATTTAGAAAATCAATTTCCGAAAAGTCAATTTCTTTGATATTTTTATTTTCACGAGTTAAAAAATACACTTTTTGATCTAATGGATCGAAAACAACTCGCCATATTGACTCGGGCGAACCTTCAATGATTTTTAAAGTTTCAAAAGCATAATCAATTTTACAATCAGGAGTTTTACAATTAATTTTAGTTAATTGCTTAGCAGCCATAACAAAACGTTTAGTTGTAACATAATCAAAAATATTGCTTTTTTCGGGAAGAGTGTTGTTGTAATAATGATCTAAACATTTTAAATATGGTTGATTTGTCATAACTTTTATTGGAAGTTTTTCATTTTGCAAAGAAATTATATTTCCATTTTGAAACGAAATAATCAAGCATCCGCCGTATTTATCACAAATCATATATTGATCGCTTGAATTAATAATTCTAATTTGCGAAAGGCTTTCCAAAACCTCTTTCGTGTTTTTACAATTATCTAATACAAATTGAACCCAAAAATTACAAATCAAAGCAGGCCTTTCGTCAGACGGAGGTCCAAGTGTATTAGGAAGTGAAACAGTTGAAATTACTAATCCGGCCTCGTTCATTCCATATTGAGGATATTCAACGCTAATGGCATTGAAAGTGATGCTTCCATATTTCGAAACCCATTGTAAATCGGACTTCCCTGTATTGTACCGGTCGGTTGTTTTGGCTTTGTTTCTTTTATTTATAAAAATCAAACCTTTCCAATTTCCTTCACCGTCAAAATTTGCTCCCAAAATATATGTTTCACTATTTGGAATACAAATTACGGAGCAAGCAAAAAGTTTTGAAAAACTCAGGATTACAAAAAGTGCGATTGATATTTTTAAAAGTTTCATTCTTTAATTTTCATTAAATTGTATTGATTTCCTTCCGAAAAAATCGTTAAACAATAGTTATTTCTACTATTAATAAACTCAAAATTACATTGAAGATCGAATTTCTTCATAAAGAAATCAAACTCATTTTCAGCAAAAAGTTCACCCTTTGCCATATCATCTTCGTTATAAAACAGCTTTCCGTTTTTTAATGAAATTTCAATTTTATGACCTGCAAATTCATACTGACCTGTATATTTTTGTAAAATTTTAAGTTGAATTTTGCATTCGTTTTTTTTTATAGGACTTTTGGGCAGAGGAACTTCTTCATTATTAATAATTTTAAAAAGCTCAAAGCCAAGTTTCGTACATAATGTGCAACTTCTATTTGACAAAACAATTATAATTGTATTATCGTTAATTGATCGAAGCAAAAAACTTCTAAAGCCTTTGAAGCCACCTGTTGTTAAAACATATCCCTGATAATCATTCAAAATAGCCCAACCAAAACCGATATTGGTTTTGTTTCCGTTTTTTAGGCTCCCCGATTGATATAATTTAAAGTTGTCATTTCGAGAGATCAAAGTATCCTGCAAGAGAAATAAATGCCATTTAAATAAATCATTAGTGTTTGAATAAATTCCGCCGGCACCCGTCGTAAATAAATCATAATCATAACTTTGGTCTGTCAAATCATAAGCGAAAGCTTTATTGGGAGTTTTTACATTATTGTTCTCACAAACAAAGGTTTTATTCATTTCATTTGGCAAAAATATATTTTCCTGAAGGAATTCGTTAAAAGTTGAATTTGAAACATTCTCAATCAGCATTGATAATAAAATGTAACCGGCATTACTGTAATTATATTTTGTTCCGGGAATATATGATAACTCCTGACTGATTAACCAATTATAAATATCTTGATTCGTTAAGCCCTCCCGATAAAGATTTTTTCCAAACCAATCCGGCATTCCTGAAGTGTGGTTAAGAATTTGTTCGATTGTAAGATAATGAAAATGTGGCGGTAAACCTTCAAGATATTCTCCAATCCAATCAGTAAGTGAAATTTTCCCCTGCTCAACAAGCATTAAAATTGAGTAAGCCGTAAATTGCTTTGCAACAGAAGCAATGTAAAAAACAGTACTGTCATTTATAAGCTTTTTGTTAGCAAAATCACTAAATCCAAATTCATTTTTATAAATTTCTTCATTGTTTTTAACAACTATAACCGAGCCACTAAATAATCCGTTTTCATAATATTCCTTAAGTTGTTTGTCGATTATTTCAGATAGTATCTCATTTTCATTTTTCGATTTACATGAAAATAATAGAACGGAAATAATTATAATGCTTAATTTGATTCTATTCATATTTGCTCATATTTAAAACTTTATGAGGTGCAAAATCAATAATATCATAATCGGAAAAACCGGGATTATTTTCTTTAAAAGATTGAACTATATTGAATGCTATTGTATAACCGCTTCCAAAAGGAATTTCATTCGAGCCAACCATTACTTTATCACAAATCGTATGGCCGCGCATATCCAAATCAGGTTTAATAATTTCCCAAACCCTATTCTCTTGTTCTTTACTAATTATTGAAGTCCAAGGAATATTTTTATCAGGATAAATTGAGCTCGAAAAACTATCGGCCCGGCCTTCAAAAATTAAGAATTCAATAAGGCTGAAATTTATGGTTTCAAAATTCCGTGAAGTCCAAACACTATGATGATACTCGTGAGCAAGTACATAGGGAGGAAGTTCCTTCCAGTTTTCAAAAGTAGGGTCAATAGAAACAATAATTTTCCCACTTCCAAGTGTAATTGCAGTAACGCCAATATTATATTTTTTATAATGATTTCTGAATGCCGGATTTGCCGGAATAAACAGAATTTTAGTTGCAGGCCCAGGAAGAGCCAAACTTATTTTTTTTAATGCATTTTCAGCAATCTCAATCAGATTGGAGTTTTTCAGAATTTCTATCTCATTTATTAATTCATTATTGGGAATTATAGGATTTTCAATATTGCTGAGAAAAAACGGATATTCGGCATTCTCGGAAAATTCTTTTTTTATAGGATTAAAAATTAACTTTTTATAAAAATTTGTTGACTCATTTTTTGAAGTTTTAATATAATCGTCAAAAAGCTCATAAGCGCTTATGAGTTCAAATTTCTGGCCATTAATAACTTTCTTGTTTACATAAAATCTATTCTGATAGTCCTGCCGACAAGAAATTAGAAAGAAAGCTGAAATAAATATGTAAGCTATTGTTCTAAAAATGATTAATTTCATTAAAAAAAACACATTTAATATTAAAAAAACAAAAATACTAAAAATATGTAATAAGTTCAGAATACAATATATTGAATTTTTTTCAATTATAAACCTATATAATAATTACAATAAAGAAGAATTAAGTTGCTATCAAACAGAAACATAAGCATTTAATTTCTGCTATTATTTCTATCGTATTTCAATTGTTTCTCCATTGAATTTCCATTGTATTTTCATCGTATCTCAATCGTATCTCAATTGTATCTCAATTGTATCTCAATTGTATTTCAATTGTATCTCCATTGTATTTCAATTGCATTTCCATTGTATTTCAATTGCATTACCATTGTATTTCCATTGCATTTCAATTGTATCTCCATTGTATCTCCATTGTATCTCCATTGTATCTCAATTGTATCTCAATTGTATTTCCATCGTATTTCAAACCGTTATTCCCATCTGCTTCATTAAAAATGTAGCGTTTAGATTTTTTGAAATCCCGTTTTTAAGTTTATAATCAAAAATTAGTTTATCCTTTCTAATTTCAACTTCAAAACAATGGTTTACAATATTTCCGGGGTAAATATCGGCAAGGCTGCCGAGAGCAAGATCGTGGGTTGCTATTATTCCTGAGGAATGTAAATTTATTAATTGTCTAAGGAGTGCTTTTGATCCTTCCTGTTTGTCTTTTGAATTTGTGCCTTTTAGAATTTCATCAAGGATAATAAACAAGTGTTCACCATTATTCAGTTTGTGGATTATCATTTGCAATCGTTTAAGTTCGGCATAAAAATAAGATTCATTTTTTTGCAGAGAATCTTTTGTTCGGATACTCGTGAAAACTTCAACCGGAGTGAATTTAAATGTTTTGGCACAAACAACAGAGCCTGTCATTGCCAAAACAAGATTTACTCCGACTGTACGCAAATAAGTGCTTTTTCCGGCCATATTTGCTCCCGTAATAATTAAAAATTGTTTCCAGTCATTAATAATAAAATCATTGTCAACCCTTTCGTTTCTATCAATCAAAGGATGCCCGAGCCCGCTCGAAAATATTTGAAAATCGGATTTGGAAATTTCCGGAAAAACTCTGTTTGGATTATTGAAACTGAAATTTGCCAAAGAACTCAAAGCATCTATTTCGGCGATGGTATCAAACCATTTATGGAGATTTTTTTTATGTCGTTTTTGCCAGGTTTCCATACGGTAAATCTGTAAAAGATCCCAAAGTAAAAAGATATTCAAAATAGCCCCGACAATCATATTCAGGCGGGCATCGAAGGCATTTGTGATTTTTGATAATTTTTTAATATAAAAACTTGCCGAATGCCTGCTGTCAAATAGAATTTTTCGATGCTTCTTCAAAATTCCCGATTCAAAATTATATGTTTCAATTTCCAATAATAATGTTGCATATTTTGAAAGCAATTGAGATTTTTTACTTATTTGATTGTGAATTTTATTGCTTCGTCTTAAATAAAAACCAACTATTCCTGCCGGAATCACTAAATATAAGAGCAGGTAAGCTAATTCAATTATATTGAAAGAATATAGAAAGAACATTGAAAATGTTAGAATTGGCACAAAAATTATCATAAATTTAAAACGTTTTCTATCAAACATTTTCTTTTCGTTAAGCCACTTGAAAAATTGTTCTTTTTCATCATTTTTTTCAATTACCGAGTAAGCTTTGGCCATAAAATTTTGCCGCCAGTCTATCATTTTCGAAAGCTCGGCAACAGCCTCTTGTTTTGATTTAATTGTATTGGGGTTTTTTTCGGGATGAGAAAATTGTTGAGCAAGTTTGGTTTTTCCTATTCCCGTTGTAGTACGATTAAAATATTGAAATATTGATGATTCACCAAAAATATCAAGGTCAGAAGTGAATGGATGGTTGTGGTCAATAAATTCCTTGCCATCAGCAAACGAATTGAAATCTCCTTCAATTGCATTAATTTCGTTTATGTTGATTTTAACAAGATTTTCGAAATATTTCTTTTCATTGAAAACAAAAATGTGTTTTCGAACAAGATACAGAAATAAAATTAATGAAATACTCGCAGAAAAAATTAAAAATATAGCATTTGTATTAATTCCAAAATAAACCAAAACTATCCCCGAAAGAAATACAACTAATCTCAAAAAAGAAATCCATGCGAGTTGTTTTTTAATCTTTTGCAACTGGAGATTATATTTTTCGAGTCTTGAGGAGTATTCTTTTTTTATTGATTCAATTGATCTTTGTTTCATTATTTTGGCGTTTTTTATTTAATAAACAAAGAAAAGTATTTTATCCAGTTAGTTAGCCTTAAAATTTGTTAAAAATTATTAATTGACCTAATGAAAAGACAATAAATGATTGGGTTTCCAACCTCTGCGGGGAAAGGAGTCAGTCATGATTGAAGTATTTGTTGAACTAATGGATCAGTTGTACTATGAAGGATATACTTCACAGCTTGCAAGTGATGATCCCGAAAGATTTAATTTTGAATTAAATGATAATGGGGTATCCGATCATCTCCCGTGATTTTCATTAATAATTTTTTCATATGATACAGGTGCTGTTATCACTGCCTGTTCAACTAATCGCAAGAATAGGAGTCCTCTACTTGTTGATGTCCGTCTA
>Ga0222665_1001287_pt1 | contig 11613 bp, 5 predicted proteins | sample AntAcemetagen653_FD_179853 | JGI IMG/M metagenome (GOLD analysis project Ga0222665, IMG submission 179853) | Saline water microbial communities from Ace Lake, Antarctica - #653 | ecosystem: Environmental > Aquatic > Non-marine Saline and Alkaline > Saline | place: Antarctica: Ace Lake | collected...
CTTTCTAACATCTGAAATAGCAACCTGTTGCGGTGTGCTTACAATTATTGCTCCGCTTACAGGGTAATTTTGAGCAAGGGTTAAATGAATATCGCCTGTTCCAGGTGGCAAATCGACGATCAAGAAATCAAGTTCACCCCAGTCAGCGTCGTTGAATAATTGATTTAAGGCATTTGAAGCCATGGGGCCGCGCCAAATTAATGCCTGATGCGAATCGACAAAGAAACCGATTGAGAGTAATTTTATGCCATATTTTTCAATAGGAACTACAACATGCTTTCCGTTTTCTTCTTTAACATGAGGCCTTTCGTTTTCCAACCCAAACATAATAGGAATTGACGGGCCATAAATATCAGCATCAATCAATCCGACTTTTAATCCTTTTTTAGAAAGTGCAATGGCTAAATTAGCGGCAACAGTTGATTTTCCTACCCCACCTTTGCCGGATGCAATCGCTAAAATGTTTTTAACACCTGATAAAGATGAATTCTTATTTTCAGCTTTCACGTGAACATTTCCTTTGATTTCAACATCCTTACCTAAGTTTGATATAATAGCATCTTCGCATGCTTTTACAACAACAGGAATTGCTTTATCATCCATTTTTGGGAATATAATGGAAAAACTAATTTTCTTTCCATCAATTTTTATATCGTCAAGCATTTTTAAAGCAATAATATTTTCGCCTTTCGGGAAATACAATACATTGCTCAGCGCTTTGACAATCTGTTCTTTAGTGTATTTCATTCTTTTAAAAAATTATTTTTATTTAGATTGGGTAAAATTAAGGAATTATTTTAAAACAAATCCTAAAGAAATGTATGATTATTATCACCTGAAAGAAATACGTTTTTTAAGAAAATATTATTTAAGTAAAACTTTCAAAACAAACAATAATTTCAGCCACAGATTCACAAATTCGTATATTCAATGTGCTTAGATTATAAATAAACAATGAGTTAAATATTAGATCAATTGTTTTAATCTGTGAATCTATGGCAAAATTTATAACATGCTCTTGGGAAAATTATTTTGGCAACAATACTAAGCTACAGAATGCAAAAAGTCTTTTTAAACTAAATGCAAATATTCCTATTTAATAACAATTTCATCAATAAAAATCCATGCTTTACCACCGGCTCCAACATGCCAATCGGGGCAGATTTTCCTATTCTCGGCTGTTAGCTTAATGTATTTTGCTTTTTTATTAAAACCTTTTATTGTAAATTCCTTAACTATTCCTCCCATCTGTTTTTCAGGGATATCGTTTATTGCTTTTCCGATAGAAATATAATTTTTTCCATCGGTTGAAATTTCAAATTTAACTTCAAGTGGCATAAAAATCCATGATTTTTGATCCTGCAAAAAGCCTGCTGAAATTTCGTGAATATTCTGAATTTTCCCCAAATCGACAACGGCTTCAAAATCTACACCATAATAACCTTGCCATGCACCTGTTCTGAAATTCCCTGATCCTCTGATAAAATCAATCAATGCAACATCACCGCCTGCAGTATATTGACTATTATATTGATTATTTATGTCAACGCTACGGCCTCCGGGAATTTTAAAAAATTCAGCAAAAATTTCTTTACTTTTTAAATATCCTTCTTTTTTTGCAAGTGCACGTATAACCGTATGTTTTTTCAAATTCAAAGGTTTAGAATACTTAATGGAATTAGCATCCGGTTTTGAGCCGTCAAGAGTAAAATAAATATCGGCATCTTTTGTGTTATCAAATAGTTCAATTTTCATTTCTTTTGTAAACGTACGTTGGTCGGTACTAACTATCGGTACTGTTGTAATTATTTGATCATTAATTTCAGAAACAGGAATATCCTGCTCAGAATCACCAAATTTTTTATTAGGTTTATCACCCATTTCAAAGCAAAGCTCACTTCCATCAATAATTGTTTTATGATCAATATATGATTTTGAATATGAATTTCCATTAAGTCTTGCACTTTGAATATAATAATTTTTATCTGATACGTTCTTAGCTTTAATTATAAAATTCTTTCCGCTTCCTTGATCAATGATTATTTCATCAAACAAAGGAGTACCAAAAACATAAATATCATCGCCGGGCGTAACCGGATAAAGCCCCGAAGCACTCAATACATACCATGCCGACATTTGACCGCAATCCTCGTTTCCACTCAAACCATCATGTTCGGGTGTATATAATTCAGTCAATATTTTATGCACAACTTCCTGAGTTTTCCAAGGCTGCCCGACATAAGAGTATAAATAAGCCATATGATGGCTTGGTTCATTTCCGTGAGCATATTGCCCAATCAAACCCGTTATATCAGCCTGATGTCGTCCCGAAAGCTCAATGGATGCAGAAAATAATTCGTCTAATTTTTTAATAAATTTTTCTTTTCCACCGCTGATTTCAATCAAACCGCTGATATCCTGAGGTGCAAAGAAACTATATTGCCACGAATTTGCTTCCGTGAAATTGAAATTAACTTCTGTAGGATCAAATGGATTAACAAAGGCTCCATTTAATCGAGCACGCATAAATCCCGATTCTTTATCATAAATATTTTTATAAAACTGAGCTCTTTCAATGAATTCGATATAATCATTTTCCTTACCGAGAGCCTGAGCAATTTGTGCAATACACCAATCGTCGTAAGCATATTCCAGTGTTTTTGAAACCGACTCACCTTCTTTTCCCGAAGGAATAAATCCATACTTCTTATAATATTCTAAGCCAAATTGATCTTCTAAAGCACTTTTTTTCATTGCTTCAAAAGCTTTCTCTATATCAAAATCTTTTAAACCTTTTACGTAAGCATCGGCAATCACCGGAATTGAGTGATAACCGATCATACAATTTGTTTCGCTTGCAGCAAGTTCCCAAACAGGCAATAAACCACCCTGTTCGTAAATACTTATCATTGATTTTATAAAGTCAATTGTTCTTTCAGGTTCAATAATTGTAAAAAGCGGATGTTCGGCACGAAAAGTATCCCATAATGAAAAAACCGTGTACATATCAAAACCCGCGGCGACATGAATTTTATTATCATGCCCGCGATATTTTCCGTCAACATCGCTGTATAGATTTGGGGCTAACATTGCATGATAAAGAGCTGTATAAAAAACAACTTTCTTATCGTCCGAATTACTCTTAACCTTCATTTTATCAAGAGATTTCTGCCATATTTCTTTTGCATTTTGCCTTTTTGCATCGAAATCCCATTCGGGTATTTCGCTTAATAAATTATTTTTTGCACCCTCAATGCCTACCGACGAAATTCCGACTTTAACAAAAATTTCTTCTCTGTTTTCAACGGAATAATTCACAAAAGCCTTAACATCTTTTCCAGCAGCCTTTCTGATTTTAGTATTTGTTTCACCATCAACTGCAATGCCATATGATTTGAATGGTTTTGAAAATTTAGCATAAAAATACACATATTGATTGTCGGCCCAGCCATCGCTATGTCTAAGTCCTGCTATTTCAGTATCGCTCAGAATTTCAATTTCAAGGCCTAAAATAACATCGCTTGTAACAGCATTTGATAAATCAATAATAATATTTGCATTATCTTTTTTATTGAATTTATATTTATGAAACCCCGATCTTAAAGTGGTAGTTAGTTCTACATCAATATTATAATCTTCAAGTTTAACGCTATAGAAACCCGGTTCTGTTTTCTCTGTTTTATGGTTAAAAGTCGAACGATATCCGGACGAAGGGGTTTCTTCAGTTCCCGGATCAAGCAATACTTTTCCTGTTGTCGGCATAAGTCTAATGTCGCCATAATCTCCACAACCGGTTCCACTTAAATGCGTGTGACTGAAACCAATAATAGTGCTGTCTGAATAATGATAGCCCGAACATCCATCCCAACTATCAACTCGTGTATCAGGGCTGAGTTGAACCATCCCAAAAGGCAAAGTTGCACCTGGATAAGTGTGGCCATGGCCTCCGGTTCCAATAAAAGTATCAACATAATTAATTGACTCTTCATTGTTTGAGCAACTCAACAGAAACAAGAAAGGAATGATTAAAAAAAGTTTGAAGTATCTCATATGTATGTGTTTTATGTTAAAAATTGATTCAAAGTAATTTATCTTTTTTCGAATATTCAGTTGTCATTCAACAATCATTTTATGGCAATTTCCTCTATTCAGTTATTACCCATTCTTTCCAATTCAATAACTTACATTTCTTAAACAATTATACAAGCAATTGCTTAATTGCAATTATTCTTTGGTGCAAATATATGTATTATCATGAAGAATAAAATTTACGAACAACATTAAAACAGCAGGAACTAATGCAAATTTAGCTGAACAAAACAGATGAGAAAATGATAATACGGAAGCACATTCATACGGACCCATTCGGACTAACTTGGTGTTGTTTAATTCAATTTATAAACTTTGGGTTACTATGTAAATATAAAAAAATCAATTATTCATTAGTCACTTCATAAATATTTTGAATTCCCGAACTGTTTCATTATAAATGATATAATGCGAGAATATAAATTATACTAATAAAACAAGATTTTACTCAAATTGAATTTAATTATTATTTTTGTTAAATAACGAAGCTGTAAATTGGATTTGAATTTATAAATTTAAATTAATAAGAATAATGGAATGGTTTATCACAACATTAAGACAACATCCTGAATTGGCAATTTTTATGACTATTGCCCTAGGTTTTTTTATTGGAAAATTTAAGTATAAAACTTTCTCACTTGGGAGCGTAACCAGCGTATTGCTGGTTGGAGTAATTGTCGGGCAAATGAAAATTGATATTTCAGCAGACCTGAAGCAGATATTCTTTTTAATCTTTCTTTTTTCTGTTGGGTACAGCGTTGGCCCACAATTTTTTAATAGCTTAAAAAAATCCGGAATTCCCCAATTGATATTTACAGCCCTGGTGGCATTTTTCGGATTACTTGCAACATGGTTGCTGGCCAAAATGATGGGATACAATGCCGGACAATCTGCCGGCTTATTAGCTGGGGCACAAACAATATCAGCTGTAATTGGAGTTGGAGGCGATACCATTAATTCATTGAATCTTGACGCTTCTACAAAACAAAATATGATCAACGCTATTCCTGTTTGCTATGCAGTTACTTATCTTTTTGGTACTATAGGCTCAGCCTTTATTCTGGCACAGATTGGCCCCCTATTCTGGGGAGGCATAAAGAAGGCCAGGCAACAATGCCGAAATTTGGAACATAAAATGGGTATGGACTCAAAAGATATGCCTTCAATGATTTCACCATTTTCCAGGATCGTATCACGTGCATATATTCTGGGAGAAAATTCTGTTGCTATTGGAAAGACTACAAAGGAATTGGAAGATTATTTTTTAGGAAAATCTTACCATATCTACGTGGAACGCTTTCGCAAAAAAGGAAGCAAAGATGTTATTGATGTTAATGCTGAATACCGCTTCCAAGCACATGATGATATTGTTATCCAAGGACGCGGCGAATATGTAATTTGTGAAATGAAGGAGTTGGGAAATGAAATTTTTGATCGTGATTTATTGAACTTTAAAGTTGATAATATTAAAGTGATGCTCATAAATAAAAAAGTTGTGGGGATGACTGTAAGGACATTAAGCAAGCAGAAATATGAGTTCAAGGTTAATTTACAAAAAATCACACGAGGAGGCATGGAACTTCCTTTATTACCTGAAACCGAGTTTCAAAAAGGAGATATGCTTTATCTGATCGGGCCGAAAAATGATATTGATAAAGCTGTAAAAATATTGGGATACCCAGATGTAAAAACAGAAAAGGCAGATATGATTTCAATAGGCTTAGGAATTCTTCTCGGCGGACTGATAGGCGTTTTGGCATTGCATATTGGAAAGGCAACCATAAGTTTAAGTACAAGTGGCGGTGTTTTGATTGCAGGCCTCTTTTTCGGATGGCTTCGTTCCAAACATCCTACTTTTGCCCAAATACCGGAATCAGCCCTTTGGATTATGAATAACCTTGGGCTGAATGCGTTTATAGCCGTTGTCGGAATAACTGCTGCCCCAGGCTTTGTTCAAGGTTTTAAAGAGGTTGGCCCCATGTTATTCGTCGTAGGTGCTATTGCAAGCACAATCCCTTTGTTCATCGGTATGATCTTGGCAAGATATGTCTTTAAATTCGATCCTGCTGTCGGACTGGGTTGCTGTTGCGGTGCCCGGACAACAACGGCCGGTTTGCCTGCTGTGCAGGATTCACTTGAAAGCAAACTTCCAGCCCTCGGCTATACCGTAACCTATGCGGTCGGGAACACATTATTAATTATTTGCGGTATTATTATAGTCTTTCTAATGAGTTAAAATTATATCCTATGGAAAACAAAATTCCCAAAATCAAAACAACCAGAAAAACCGAAAAAGAACTTGAACAGATGAGTCCTTTCGAGTTAAAAAATAATCTTATCACACTTGCAAATCAAGGCACAGACAAGAGTACACATGCTATGTTGAATGCAGGCCGTGGTAATCCGAACTGGATATCAACAATCCCTCGTGAAGCATTTTTCACATTGGGGAAATTCGGCATGGAAGAATGTCGCAGAGCAATGAATTATATTCAAGGACTGGCAGGTATCCCCGAGATTAAAGGAATTGCAAAACGTTTTGAAAAATTTCTCGAAGATAATAAATCAGACCAAGGTATTGACCTGCTGAAGGAACTATATAAGTATGGAATTGAAAACCATAAATTTGATCCTGATGCCTATGTTCATGAACTTGCAGAGGGTGTAATCGGGGATCAGTATCCTGTACCTGACAGAATGCTTAAGCACTCTGAAGCAATTGTACACGATTACCTTGCTCAGGAGATGTGTAACAATAAACCGACAGAAGGAAAATACGATCTTTTTGCTACTGAGGGCGGTACTGCGGCTATGTGTTACATCTTCGATTCCCTGATGATAAATTTTCTTCTGAAGCGAGGTGACAAGATCGCACTTTTTGTTCCCACTTTCACCCCTTATATTGAAATTCCGGAATTAGACAGATTCAATTTCAAAGTTGTTCTAATAAAAGCTGAGGGAAAAACAAAAGAAGGTACTCACAACTGGGAATATCCCGAAAAAGAGTTGGATAAGCTGAAAGACCCGGGAATTAAGGTAGCTTTCCTCGTCAATCCCAGCAATCCCCCTTCCGTCGCACTAAACCCGCCAGAAAGGAAAAAGATCATTGAAATTGTTAAAAATGAGAACCCTAATCTAATGTTTATCACTGACGATGTATATGGTACTTTTGTTTCCGGATTTCGCTCACTTATGGCAGACATCCCGCATAATACACTTTGTGTTTATTCATTCTCTAAATATTTCGGATGTACAGGTTGGCGTCTTGGAGTTATTGCCCTGCATAAGAAAAATATTTTTGATAATATGATAAAAGAGCTTCCTGAAAATAAAAAGAAAGCCCTCTTTAAACGCTATCACTCAATTGATCTCAATCCAAAAGATATGAAATTTATTGATCGTATGGTGGCTGATAGCCGCATGGTGGCACTCAATCACACATCAGGGCTTTCTCTTCCTCAGCAAACCCAAATGTTGCTCTTTTCCGCTTTTGCCCTTTTCGACAAGAAAAATTCATATAAACAACTTACCCGCGAAATTGTACAAACACGACTGAAACTTCTGTTTGAGGGAATGGGTTTCACAATAAAGCCAAATCCTTACCGGGCAGGATATTATGCTGAGTTAGACATCATGTTATGGGTAGAGAAAAATTATGGGAATGACTTTGCCCGCTATTTGAAAAAGAATTATGAACCTATTGATATACTGTTCAGGCTTGCTGAGCTCTGCTCTGTTGTTTTATTAAATGGCGGCGGTTTTGATGCACCCGAATGGTCAATCAGAGTATCGCTGGCAAATTTGAATAATGCGGCTTATATTACAATTGCAAAGGCAATTAAAGAAATAGTAGGAGAGTATCTGGAAGATTGGAAGAAAGAAAAATAACATTCCTAAAATCGGCATCTATGAATCATATGCAAGAGATGAGCAGGCATAAATGGGTGATATTGAAACATTTATTGAATTCGAGAAAAATTAAAAAAATGAGTTGAGAGAACATTTAATATCTCACTTCAAAACTATACGAAGAAAGACTTACAGAATTTTTTAAAAACCGTTTTATCTATTAAGCAAAAAAATTACATTTTTGTTAAAAGTATTTTTTTTGCTGCAATTCAATTTTAATTATATAATTTTGCATTTTTATTAAGCGCTTAACGAATAAACACAAGAAATTGAAAATGAGCTATATTAATTTTGACAAGAATAAACTGATAAACTTAAAGTACTCATTACAGCGTGAGCTTATCAGATCGAATACTTTAGGTTCATATGCAAGTACAACAATAATAGGCTGCAATACAAGAAAATATCATGGCTTACTTATAGCCCCTCAACCGAATATTGATAATGACAATCATGTAATTTTATCAAATCTTGATGAAACCATTATCCAAAATGAAGCTGAATTTAATCTTGGTATAAACATGTACGATGGTGGGATATACGATCCTAAAGGACACAAATATATTAGAGATTTTACAACCGAACCCATCCCAAAATTAACTTATAGGGTTGGGGGTATAGTTCTTACTAAGGAAAGGGTGTTTTCTTCCAACAATGATCAGATTTTTATTAAATATACTGTTGAAGAAGCCGCTTTGCCTTTTGTTCTTCGCTTTAAACCTTTTCTTGCTTTCAGAAATATTCACAGTTTGAGTACCGCAAACATAGGATTAAATAACAAATACGAAAGTATTCCAGATGGAATCAAAATCCGAATGTATGAAGCTTATTCTCCTTTGTATATGCAATTTTCAAAAAATGCCGAATACACTCATGTTCCTCATTGGTATTATAATGTTGAATATATTAGAGAAAGGGAAAGAGGTTATGAGTCATTAGAAGACTTATATGTTCCCGGTTTTTTTGAATTAAAAATGAAAAAAGGCGAAAGCATTGTTTTTGCAGGTGGATTAAAGGAAATTAATCCAAAAATGATTAAAAGAGCTTTTAGTAATGAAATTAAGAAAAGAATACAACGCAATAGTTTTGAAAATTGTTTAATAAATTCTGCAAAGCAATTTATTGTAAATAGAAATAAAGAAACTCAAATAATTGCCGGATTCCCTTGGTTTGGAGCCTGGGGGCGTGATACTTTTATCTCCTTGCCCGGATTGACCTTGGCTATTGGCGACCAAGAAACATGCAAGTCTGTAATTAAGACTATGTTAAAAAACCTAAACGGGCCTTTATTTCCAAATTGCGGCGACAGTAGCGATGCTGCTTACAATTCAGTTGATGCTCCTTTATGGTTTTTCTGGGCATTGCAACAATATGCAGAAGCTTCGGGTAACGAAAACATTATTTGGAAAAAGTATGGGGAAAAAATGCAATTAATTTTAGATGGATATCGTAACGGAACCGATTTTAATATTAAAATGCATTCAAACAGTTTGATTTATGCAGGTGAAAAAGGAAAAGCATTAACATGGATGGATGCAGTTGTTGATGGAAAGGCTGTTACACCGCGAATCGGCTATGCAGTCGAAATAAATGCTTTATGGTATAATGCTGTTTGGTTTAGCCTCGAAATGGCTCAATTGGCCGGCGACAATGATTTTATTGAAAACTGGGAACATGTTCCCGAACATATTACAAACTCATTCTTGAAAACTTTTTGGGATGAAGAAAAAGGATATCTTGCCGATTATGCTAATGAAGATTACAAGGATTGGGCAGTCAGGCCTAATCAGGTTTTTGCTGCTTCGTTAAAATATACTCCAATTAACGACACAATAAAAAAATCAGTACTTGACACAATTAAAAAAGAGCTTCTTACACCCCGAGGATTAAGAACATTATCTCCCAAAAATCCGGATTATAAAGGAACCTACAAAGGGAATCAAAGAGAAAGAGACCTCGCATATCATCAAGGAATCGTGTGGCCATGGTTATTAGGACATTTTTCCGAAGCCTGGCTAAGACTCTACAAATCGGCAGGAGTTTCATTTATACAATCCTTATACAATGGATTTGAAAATGTTATGACAGAAGCAGGTATAGGGACAATTTCTGAAATTTATGACGGCGATCCACCATTTAATTCTGGTGGAGCAATTTCACAGGCATGGAGTGTTGCGGAACTTTTAAGAATTAATCAATTGATTAAAAAATACAATCAAAATATTTAATTAAATATGAAAGTATTGATGTTTGGGTGGGAATTCCCGCCGCATATTACCGGAGGTCTTGGAACTGCTTGTTTCGGTTTGACAAAGGGCTTAACTAAACATGGTACCGAAGTAATTTTTGTGGTGCCAAAAGCTTATGGCGACGAAAATCAGGAAGCAGTAAAACTTGTTAACGCAAGTGATATTTCGATTGATTATGAAGATAAAACTTATAAAGAGTACTGGAATCGTATAACTTATATGGAGATTGGCTCCAATCTTATTCCATATGTCGGGCCTGAGGAATTTAAAAACATTGTTGAGAAAAATAAGCTAAACTCAATCGAGGAAAAAAAATCAATACTTTCAGAGACATTCACTTTTTCCGGTAAATACGGAAAAGATTTAATGGATGAAGTTTCACGCTATGCTTTAATAAGTTCAGCAGTTGCTGCAAAAAGTAATTTTGATGTGATTCATGCTCACGATTGGTTGACTTATCCTGCCGGAATTGCAGCTAAAAGTGTAAGCAATAAACCCTTAGTGGTTCATATGCATGCTACTGAATTTGATCGTTCTGGCGAAAACATAAATCAAAGCGTTTACGATATTGAACGAAAAGGAATGGAAGAAGCCGACAAAGTTATTACGGTTAGCAATCTTACACGCCAGATAGTAATTGAAAAATACGGCATTGATCCTTCAAAAATTGTTACAGTTTATAATGCTGTTGAACCGCTTAACAAAAAGTCTTCTTCAATTAATAATAAGGCTGTTGAAGAAAATATTGTTAGTTTTGTCGGAAGAATTACATTTCAAAAAGGGCCGGAATATTTTATTGAAGCAGCTAAGAAAATTCTTGATGTTGACAAAAATGTTAGGTTTGTAATGGCCGGCTCAGGTGATATGCTAAATAGGATGATAAGCCGTGTTGCTCAATTGCGAATTGCCAAGAACTTTCATTTTGCAGGTTTTTTGAAAGGCGATGATGTTGATAAAATGTTTTCCATGAGTGATGTCTTTGTTATGCCTTCAGTTTCCGAACCATTTGGAATCGTGCCGCTTGAAGCCATGCGATCGAATGTTCCGGTTGTGATTTCAAAACAATCGGGGGTTTCGGAAATACTAATTCATGCTTTAAAAGTAGATTTTTGGGATATCGATGCTCTGGCCGATTCAATATATGGTTTGCTTCATTATAATGCTTTATCAAAAGTATTTAAAAAATTCGGTAAAGATGAAGTTGATAATTTGAAATGGGAAAATGCCGCAATTAAAGTTAATGATGTTTATAAATCGGCCATTATCGGTTAATAATTAAGTTTAAAAAATAGAATATTCAAAATATAGAATTTATGAGATCAATTTGTTTTTATTTTCAAGTACACCAGCCTTACAGGCTCCGTAC
>Ga0222665_1001289_pt1 | contig 11598 bp, 10 predicted proteins | sample AntAcemetagen653_FD_179853 | JGI IMG/M metagenome (GOLD analysis project Ga0222665, IMG submission 179853) | Saline water microbial communities from Ace Lake, Antarctica - #653 | ecosystem: Environmental > Aquatic > Non-marine Saline and Alkaline > Saline | place: Antarctica: Ace Lake...
CCCGCGTCAATAATCCTAGACTTAAACTCTTTTTCTACTCTTTCAACAGGATTAATTGTTGCATACTGTGCAAGATTATCAACAATTTTTGTTATCCTATATTTATCAACAAAAGGCAGTGCTGTATACCAACCGACATAGACAACAAGGACAAATAAAAGAATCTTCACGATCGTATTAGTACTCATAGTTCCTCTCCCCGAAAATTGTTATCCCTAAACGCCGTAGGAAAATTAGCAGATTTAAGGTAGCAAGTCAAAAAAAAACAACCCGTTAAAGAAGCATTCCCCACATTATTTCAAGACCGGAAGCAATTGAATTATATGAAGGGAAAAAAGTCTTAGAATGTAATGATTCCGGCATCTTATCATTCTCCTTGGATCCAACCCAGAACATTATTCCGGAGAATCTCTTTGTGAAGTATCCGAAGTCCTCTCCGACTAACTCACCATTTTTACAGATACATTTAAAACCTTTATCCTCACAGATGTTTTTTAACTTTTTAAAAAGCTCCGGAGAATTTCTAACTTCAATATATTCTCCAAGTGTTTTCACATCTGCTGTACATCCAAACTTTTTTGCAGAAAGACGCGCGCAGTTTCTGACAACATCCAGCCCTGATTCCATAATCTCAGAATCAAAAGCTCTGAGTGTTCCTTCAAGAATACTGCTATCACTTACTATATTTCGGGCCGTTCCTGAAATGATCTTGCCAAAATGTGCAAGAAAAACACTTGTCGGGTTAATCTTTTTTCTTATCTGATATTCAAGATCACAAAGGAAACTTGCTGCCGCAGCGAGTGCATCACTGCCCTTTTCGGGAAAGGCTGCATGAGCAGATTTACCAAAAAACTCGACATTCACTTCTTTAGGAATTGCAAAAAGAATACTATCGTTTGATGCCACTTCACCAACTTCGTGATCATCTGTCACATGAAGTGCGTAAGCTGACGAAACACTATAGCTGTCAAAAATTCCGCTCTCTATCATCTTTTTTGCGCCACCTGCGCCCTCTTCCCCTGGCTGAAAAACAAAAAGAACATTTTCGTCAGGCATCTTTTGTGCTGTTCTTGCGATAAGTCCGCATAGAACAGTCATATGAATATCGTGGCCACATGCATGCATAACTCCTATATTTTCAGACACTATAGGATTTTCTGTCGATTCTTTAATAAACAGAGCATCCATATCAGCTCTAAAAAGTTTAAAGTCTTTATCCTTTCCATTTCGATACTCAACAACTATTGAAGTCTTAAAAGGCCTTAACACCTTGAATTCATTTTTATTTTTTATAATATTCCCAACGAAGTCCAGCAATATTTCTACTGTCCTTAATTCTTTAAAACTCAGCTCCGGAGATCTGTGGAGTCTATTTCTAAGTTCATTAAGTTCTGTGTGTTCAGCTGTTTCCACCTGTCTCCTCCTTCGAAATTATCTTTACAACCTGATGCTCTGCAAAGATAGCGGCAAGAGATCTTCCATCAGGAAGACTGTATTTTCCTTTTCCATGCCATTTTCCACCTTTCCAGTAACCTTCATAAATAGAACCGTCACTATATTTAAAAACACCGTAACCTGTCATCTGCCCATTTTTAATATCACCGTAATAGACTCCAGTACGAGGAAAGATGAACGAACCGCTACCTTCCATGATGTCATCCTTCCACTGACCGTTATATTTTATACCGTTAGAATATAGATATACTCCCTGCCCTGTTTTTTTGTTATCTTCCCATGAACCTATGTAGACATCCCCGTTCCTGAGCACGAGTTTCCCTTTTCCATGCCTCTTTCCATCTTTCAGTTCACCCGTATATCCTGGAGATTCGATCTTCACATTACTATGCTGTGAAGGCTCTTCAATTACAACAGGAGGAATCGGCTGTGGAATAATTTTTTCTATCTTCTTTTTTTTATGGCTGTAGTTACGCCCCTTTACTTCAACACCTTTTATCTTTCTTTTTTCTCTTTCTTTTCTGTAACCGATTATTCTTTTATCACCGTTTTCACTTTGTTCCTCACCATGCACAAAAGCAAAACCAACTAAAATAAGAATAAAAACTATGCTTGTGTATCTACTCATAACCACTTACTGAACATATTAAAAAGCTTTAGGATATTATACATTTTTACTGTGCAAATCAACAATTACCCCATCTAGGAATTCATTTTTTGACAAACCACTACTTTTAATAATATAATTCACAGCCGTAAACTGATTATATTGGCAGGTGGATATGGAAAATTCGAATATCAAGATCGAATACAAAAAGTTTAACAGTTTTCTGAAGGATTACATCCGGACAATGAGTCGAGGATGGCTTTTCATGCGTATTCAGGAACAGTACAACGAAGGCGATGAGGTTGACTTTTCAATAAGTGTCAGCGGTCTTGAGCGGGAACTTAGAGCTACGGGAAACGTTGTCTTTAACGGAAAAAACGCTGAAGGGATCACCGGTTCCGGTTTAAAGTTCATCTTTGACGAAGAGACAACTGCCTATCTTGAAAAGAACATTCCACTCATTATAAAAGATAAATACGGCGCAGTCTGGGGCCCTAAGATCTGTTCTTTTATGGAGGAAGACAAATGATTTTTAAGTCAACCGGCAGATTTTGTGTTCTTGACGATGAAAAAGCTTTTCTAAGCATCGCAAAAGGAAAACTTTCCAAGTATCTACCAAACATACAGGGACATTATTTCAGTGACCCACAAGACGTTTTTAAAATAGCAAAAGAAGAGATCCAGACGCTATTTATTATTGATATGAACCTGGGTGAATATAACGGGATGGATATCTACCGCAAAGTCTCAGAGATCTCAAGCATGAATAGAGTTATCTTTATTACAGGCGATGCAATGTTTCTTGAGGATGAAGAGATCAGAAAACAGACTCTTTCTGAAGGCGGTATCGACTTCATAGAAAAGCCAATTAAGTGGAGCGAGATGGCGATAAAGATACAGAACCATCTTAATCTGCTCGAATATCAGTACGAACTTGAAGGGAAGGTTGAAGAAAGAACTCAGATGCTTATTCACGCTGACAGACTTGCAACTGTCGGCACTATGGTTAGCTCTATAGTTCATGAAATAAGTTCTCCCCTCACTTTTATTAAAGCTAATCAGGAAACATTTCTTCTTGCATACAACAATGTTAAGGACGAAATAAAAGATCCTGCTGCAAAAAATGTTTTTAACAAATTCATTCTTCCCGGTGTAAAAGATTCACTTGCAGGGGTTGAAAGAATCGAAACTTTGCTCAAGAGTTTTCGAAGATTCTATAAAAAAGAACACCGTATAACTGCCAACGACATCAACGCTATAATCAATGAAGTCAAACACTTAACATACTACAGCATTAAAAAGAACCGTATCGACTTCTCTCTTGATCTTGAGAAAGATCCCGATTACACAATTAAGTGTAATAGACAGGAGATGATCCAGGTTATAACGAACATTGTAAATAACGCGATCGATGCACTTGAAGAATCAGACGCTAAAGAAAGAAAGATAAATGTTGCTGTCAGAAAAGAAGAAAAGGAAATAAACGTCTGTATTTCAAATAACGGTCCTAAGATCGATGAACATAACTTTAGAAACATTTTCAATCCTTTCTTTACTACTAAAAGCGAAGAAAAAGGAACAGGTCTTGGACTTCTTATCGTACAACAGATCATAAAAAGCATGGGCGGAGAAGTTACCGTTATAAACAGAGACAACAATCACCATACTGTTGATTTTATACTGAAATTACCTGTCAATCAGGACCCTAAAGATCACTGAAATTTGAATGTTCAAAACGGAGATGAAAATGAACGTTGAAGCTGTAGTTCTAGCAGCAGGCAAAGGAACAAGAATGAAATCCGACCTGCCCAAGGTGTTGCATGAAATAAATGGAAAACCTATGATATATTGGATAGTTAAAGCTCTTGAGCCCTTCACCTCAGACATAAATGTTGTTACAGGCCATGGAAGGAGCGCCGTTGAGAAGTTCGTTAACAGTGAATTCAACGATATAAAGTTCTCTTTTCAGAATGAACAGAACGGCACCGGCGGAGCAGTTAGAAGCGGGATACCCAACCTCTGTGGAAACACCACTCATGTAATAATCTGTGCGGGTGACACACCGCTTTTAAAACCTGAAACCTTTAAAAAACTTATTAAATATCATGAAGACAATAAAAATGACCTTACTGTTGTGAGCACTATTCTTGATGATGCAGGACACTATGGAAGAATTGTCAGAGACGAAAATAACGATGTAAAAAAGATAGTCGAGTTTCTTGATGCCGATGAATTTGAACTTCCAATCGGTGAAATAAATAGTGGCATTTACCTTATTGATAAACGACTTTTAGTGGAAGCTGTCTTTAAACTTAAGAACCATAACTCAAAAAGAGAATACTACTTTACAGACGTAATAATGATAGCAAAACTACTTCACAAAAAGGTGGGCGCGTTTATCGAATCAGATTTTACATCACTTTCAGGTGTTAATGACGCAGAGCAGCTCGCCCTTGCAGAAGAAGAAATGCTAAAAAGACTTAATAACTGACTAGTTTCTTAAATGAATCAGCCTTTAGACTTGCACCACCTACAAGTGCTCCATCAATGTCTTCCTGATCCATCAGACCTTTAACATTTTCCGGTTTCACACTTCCGCCGTAAAGAATTCGAGTATCTTCTCTTTCATATCTATCCTTCATGATCTTCCGGATAAAAGCGTGCATTTCCTGTGCCTGCTCCCCAGAGGCAACCTTTCCCGTTCCGATCGCCCAGACAGGTTCGTAGGCAACAACAACTTCATCTATGTCAGCCCACAGATTCCCATCAAAAGCCGTATAAAGCTGTTCCTTAATAATATCATACATCTTACCGCTTTCTCTTTCAGGAAGAGTTTCACCGACACAGAAGATGAGCTTCCATCCGTTTGTCTGCACAAAGTTCACTTTCTTTCTGATGAGCTCAAGACTTTCCTTAAAAACATGTCTTCTCTCGCTGTGACCGACAATAACAGCTTTTACGCCAATATCGTTAAGCATTTCACTTCCAACCATACCTGTAAAAGCACCATTTTCTGCAGGATAAACATCCTGGGCAGCGATCACAATGTTCTTTCCCTTGGTCATATCCACAGCCATTTTCAAATATGGAAAAGCAGGAGCCACAATAACCTCACGGTCTCTAAGCCCCACAGCTATATCACTAAATTCATTAAAGAATTTAACAACATCCTCGCTAAGGCTATTCATCTTCCAATTTGCAGCAATAATTGTATTTCTCATAAAATCCTCCTTAAAAAAGTACGATGAATTATAACATCATGAGAAATTAAAGAAAGAGAAAGTTTTACTCCTCAAACGGACAGATGCCTGTTTCCGTGCAGTAACATTCCCAATCTCTAATCCTGACATCTATTGAATCTCTCCATAGATGCCACTTGCCATCGAATGTTCCAAACTCCATCATTTCATTGCTCTCGGGACAGTATGTTTTCTGTTTATCAAAACGATACCAGCAACTTGTAAGTCCATATCCTTTATTTGCAGTAGACATCATTAGATTGCCTTTAACTTTATGTGGCTGCATATACTGATCAACTTCTATTTCCTTGTACTCTGGATTATCCTTGTTGGCATAGTTAACTTCTATCAAGGTTGGAGAGCCTTCTTCTTCATACAGATAATAAATCAGTCGATTTTCATCATCTTCATCAATTCTCGGGCTGTGACCTTTCTCATACTTTCCTATCCCGTCTTTTCTGGTGGCTTTTGTACATTCCTTATAGCTCTTAGGATATTTACTCAGATCACAGTAGTATATCTGTCTGTCTGCGGTTTCATCAGGAGTCATAAATGTTAGCTTATCTCCAACGATGTTTCCTTCATAAACTTTCCCTAAACCTAAATTATGCCATTCCCAGACACCGGTTTTTGCATATTTTACTTCAGTATCATTGCTGTCTTTCCCTGGGCGTATTTGTATGAGAACCCAGTCTTTCCCTACAATAGATGGATTACTCATAAATGCATTGTTCACTTCATTATTATAAATAAACTCATAATAGTACTTTCCATTCTTTTTTTCTGCAGAAATAACAAAAGACCTGTAATCATCTGTATCATGGGATCTGTCATAAACTGGAAAAACATATCTGCTTTTATTATAGCTAACCCTTGCTGCTGCTTGACCTATCTTTGTAAATGTATCTTTTTCTGGATCATATTCTACAGCATCCCTATTCATAAGCATTCCCATAACACCGTCACTGACCCCATGTGTCCATACAGCTCCCATTGTTGATCTGTATCCATTGACAGAAAGTCTTCTGTCACACTTGGAAACAAGGCTCCCGCCTGTTGATCCTTTCATGTCAGGAAGTTCACATGGCCATGGATAGCATTCTCTCTCCCATTCCTGATTGGGATCTTCTTTTTCTGCTGCAAGGTATTCCTGATACTTCTCCCAGTTATCCCATTCCCAGATGTTTCTTACACACTGGGGATCTGTTTCAGTCGGCGTGTCACATCCGGGACGGCAAAATGTGGGTTTACCATCCTTGTCTTTGAAAGGAAATCCCGTTTTCAGAGTATTTTCATTATACCTGAGGTCAAGACATTCAACTGCTGTGTCAACATCAGGAATTTCATCTGCATGTTCATCAACATCAGTTTCATCGGGATCAGCTTTTTCATCGTTTGCCGCATCCTGTGAATCAATGTCTGTAATATTATCTGAATCAGGCAGATCCTGTAAATCGTGCATATCGTGGTTCTGACTGCTGTTGCATGATGTACATATTAAAATCAACAATAAAATCAGAAACTTCATCTCACTCATCCATTTATATTAACTGACAAAGACTAGCTCAAAATCATACAATAATCAAGCGAAAGAAAAAATAATTTGACGAAAGCATTTCAAACCTTTACATTTAAATGCGTTTAACTTGGATTAGAGGCAGAAATGAAGAAATCAGAAGTTTTAAGATCCGACAGTTCATCAGTTACTACACCAAATAAAGAACGTTACACAAATCTACTAAACGAACTAAAAAGCATCCTCAGCAAAGGACAGACAAAAGCATATAAAGCAGTTGATAACATCAAAGTCCAGACATATTGGCAGATCGGCGAAAGGATTGTGAGGGATGAAATAGAAAATAAGGAAAGAGCAGATTACGGTAAATATCTTGTTCCCCAGATATCTCTACATCTTGGGATTAACAAAAGGGAACTATATAGAATTATTAAGTTTCACAGGCTGTATGAAATTGTGGCTACAGTGTCGCCACAATTGAGCTGGAATCATTATAAGGAGCTTGTAGATATTGAATGCAATAAAGAAAGAAAGTTTTATCAAACAAAAGCAATCAATGAAAATTGGAGCGTCAGGGAATTACATACTCAAATAAAGACCGACCTTTTTAACAACTCTATTTTAACTGAAGAAAAACTTCCTGTCAGAAAAAGAAAAAACATCTCAGATCCATTTGAAATTTTTAAAGGCGAGTACAACCTTGGTTTTGCCGGAACATATTCAAGTGAAGGACAGCTGGAATGCGAAATCGCGAGAAATATTGACTCTTTTTTGTATGAACTTGGTCATGAAATTTATTACGGTGGACGACAGGTTCCGATTAAAATTGACGGAAAGAATCACTATATTGATATTATCCTTTATCACAAAGGAATTCCGTGCAATATTCTAGTTGAACTTAAGACACGGAAACTTGATGCAAGAGATATCGGACAGATGAATAAGTATGTGAATTATTTTAGGAATAACCACCAGTACGAACATGAAAAAGATACAATCGGACTGATAATCTGTTCTGAAAAAGGAATAGAAGAAGCACAATATGCTCTCGGAGGACTCGAAGAAAAAATGTTTATAGCAACTTATAAGCCGAAACTACCAACAACCGAACAACTTAAAAAAGCTGTAAAAAAAATGTAGGGAAATAATGCTCAATCTTTTCAACCCATTTCTTTAAACATCAAACCCCGAGTTTTTCCAGCGCTTCTGATTTTTCTTCCCACTGTTCTATGAGTTTGACCAGATCGTTATCTGCATTCGGGTTGCTGCCTGAGTTCTTTTCTTCTTCAAGCCGGTTTATTTCTTTTTGAAGTTGTTCTATTTCTTTTTTCAGTTTATTTGTCTTGTTTCTAAGCTTTTTCTGCTGCTTAAAATCCTTTTTGCCTTCACTTGCGGGAGCTTGTGCAACTTGTGGAACTTCTTTTTCTTCCTCAACGATATCATGTCCGTAACGATCAAGATATTCTTCATAAGTGCCTGGAAAATTTACTATATCGCATTTTCCTTTGAAATATACAACATTTGTGGCCAGTGAATTAATAAAATGAGAATCATGGGAAATGAATATTATCGTTGCATCAACTTCCTGAAGTGTTTTTAGCAGGATCTCTTTTGAATCAATGTCCAGATGAGTTGTCGGTTCATCAAGAAGAAGAAGATTTCCGGGGTTCATTAACATTCTGATGAACGCCAGCCGAACTTTTTCTCCTCCGCTTAGAACTTTTATCTTCTTATCCCAGTCATCTTCATAAAAAAGGAACTTTCCAAGAAGTGTTTTGACCCTTGACATCATATCAAATGGTGCAATTGACTCAATGAAGCTTATAACGCTCATGTCAGGTGGAAGAAGCGTTATTTCATGCTGCCTGAAATAGCTTATCTCGATATCAGATCCAAGTCTGCATTCTCCGGAAATTGGATCGATCTCACCACCAATTATGTTCATCAAAGTGGATTTTCCAAAACCATTCCTTCCAACAAGTGCAATTTTTTCACCTCTTGAAACAATTCTCTTGTAATCTGCAATGACATCAAGATCACCAAAACTGTGATAGAGCTCATTGATCTCTGTAACAATATCGCCTCCCCTTTTTGGATCAGGAAAACGGAAAGTCACTTTCGGTGGCGTGCGGGGAAGGGTTATAAGTTCTGCCTGGATTTTTTCCATCTGCTTATGTTTGGACTGGGCAAGTTGAGCGGTTGCCGCATTAAATCGATTCTTTTCATAGAATTCGTTCAGGATCTTTATTTCATCGAGCTGCTTTGACCTCTGCCTTGTAAGCACCTTAATTCTTTGCTCTTTTTCAACAAGATGAAAATCGTAATTGCCACGGTAGATATTAACATCTCCTGAAAAGACCTCCCAAGTTTCCTCAACAACACGGTTAAGAAAATCCCTGTCATGCGAAACAAGAAGAACCTGACCTTCGAACTTTAGCATCCAGTCAGCAAGGAAATCGATTGTAGCGATATCAAGATAGTTGGTAGGCTCATCAAGAAGAATTATATCAGGCTCCCGAACAAGAACTCTTGCAAGAGCAATTCTCATCTGCCAACCGCCACTCAGTGTTTTTGCCGGTCCATCCCAATTATCTTTCGTAAAACCAAGGTTAAGAAGAATATTCTCAACTGAGTTCTTTCTTTTCTTTTTGACATCTAAACTATGAAGTTCTTCAACAACTTCGGCAAACTCTTCTAAAATTGCATCTCCAGGGTTAGAATTCTTTTCAAGTATTTGAATTATTTCAGCTTCTCTGGCATTAAGCTCGTTAAATCTGTCTGAATTCAGCCAGGCTGAAACCTCTTCACGGACAGTTCCCGCAAAATCATAGACCGCCTGTTGAGGAAGATATTCGATCACCGTATTTCTCTTTGTGACGATATCACCACCATCGGCATATTCAAGACCGGCCACGATCTTCATTAAAGTCGATTTTCCTGAACCATTCATCCCGACAAGGGCAGTTCTGTTCTTTGAAAGTGGCACAGTTACATGATTGAAAATTGTCTGTCCAGCATACTGTTTTGAAATGTCATTAAGTAAAAGCATCCTATCCCCACAAAAAATTCAGTGGGATATTACCTGATTTATTGTGATGGTCAATAGTAGGCAGAATTTAGCAATTTCAACTGGGTAGTGGCACTAACCGCTTGACTGTCTCCTTTTGCTCGGACACAACACATTCACAGAAGAAGCTCTCTCATTGATCACAAGATCAAGTGAGGGATGTCCGCAAAGCACGAAATCTCTGTATTTTGAGGATTTTAGCTAGACGAATCGGGGTTAAGTTTGAGGGGTAATCATCTACCCGGCAACGGCAGAGATCATGTTATAAACGAAATCAGGCATCGAAACAAACAGAATAAGCATCAGACTAAGAAGCAATATCTGTGGAAACACCGAAAGGAGTCTGTATTTTACTGCAACCTGGTGCGAACCTTCAACAGAATTTCCAAAACTCATTTTTAGCACTGTACTTCCCATCCCGTATATAATTATTGTAAGAAGGAAAAAATACAGGGCTAAAAGAACATAGGATCCGCTTTCAAAAAGTTCGCGCGCTATAAGAAATTCACTTATAAATATAGGAGAAGGTGGAAAACCTGTGATCGCAAAAAATGATATTATCCACAGCCAGCCGTTCATTGGATCGGTCTTTAACAGACCTTTAACTTCTTCTATTTTTTTAGTTTTAAATGTGGCATAAATATTACCGGCTGTCAGGAAAAGAGAACTTTTAGCCAGCGAATGACAGATGATGTGAAGATATGCCGCAAAAAGTCCTGCACCTCCGCAAGCCACACCTATTGCGATTATACCCATATTCTCAACAGAGGAGTACGCGAGCATTCTTTTGTAGTTCACAACTTTGAGGATATAGACGGCACAGATAAAAAGTGATGCAAATCCCGTAACCATAAGCAGTGTTGACGCATAATACCCGAGACCAGCCCCTTCCATTATCTTAAAAACCCGAAGGATTCCAAGCATTGCAGTATTTAAAAGTGTGCCGGAAAGCATTGCGGATGCCGGTGCAGGAGATTCAGAATGAGCATCAGGAAGCCATGCGTGCATAGGAGCTAGACCGACTTTTGTGCCAAAACCGACGAGAATGAAAGGAAAGGAGAATTTCAGCCAGAATGGAGATATTAAAGCGACATTGTTGAAAAGATCGTCAAAGAACAACGAATTAACCTGTTTTGCACCTATTGAAAAAAACGTTATCCCGATAAAAGCGATCGCAATACCTATTGAGCAAATAAAAACATATTTCCATGTTGCTTCAAGAGAAGCTTTTGACCTTTCCATATAAACAAAAAAAGCCGATGAAAGAGTTGTGGCTTCAACAAACACCCACAACAACCCAAGATGAGTGCTAAGGATCACGCCTGTCATTGAAAATACAAACGTCAGCATAGCGACAGTAAAATATGTGTGCCGGCGATCATCTATATCCGGTCTGGAAAGAAAGTTCATGCTCTGAATCGAAGATGCGATATATATCACTGCCAATACAACAAGAAAGATCACATTAGAATCATCAACTCTGAAATACCGTGTAAACTGTTCGTTGTGAATTGCAAGCCTAACTGTAGCGATAAGATAAAGAACAGGAGAAGCAATAAGAAGAATTGTATTAAGTTTTCTGTTCCTGAGCAATATAGCTATAAAAGCAACCACTAGCGGGAATATGAGTATAAAACATATAGTCATTTTAATCCCTCAAGTCAGTTAATTTATCAGAGCGGACATTGTCAAATGCGGATTGGATCTTGCCAGA
>Ga0222665_1001290_pt1 | contig 11595 bp, 10 predicted proteins | sample AntAcemetagen653_FD_179853 | JGI IMG/M metagenome (GOLD analysis project Ga0222665, IMG submission 179853) | Saline water microbial communities from Ace Lake, Antarctica - #653 | ecosystem: Environmental > Aquatic > Non-marine Saline and Alkaline > Saline | place: Antarctica: Ace Lake...
GGCAGCATGTCTTAGAACCTCTTTATGGGTACTTACTTTTGTGCGCGAAGTTGTGGGAGAAAGCCCCGCGATATAGCGGCGCATGGAATTTCGGCTCTACGGATGGCAAGTTATGGACGGTGGAAGCTATTGCAAAAAAGATTTGTAATCTCTGGGGAAACGGTAAATGCGTTATTGACAGAGATCTTCATCCCCATGAGGCCCATTCGCTTACCATTGACTGTAGTAAGGCGAGGAAAATGCTCGATTGGAATCCCCAATTTAAGGTAACAGAAGCCGTTGAAAAGACGATTGATTGGTACAAAGTTTATTACCAAGGCGCCGGACCAAATGAACTCAAAAGATATACTGCTCATCAAATAGAGGATTACTGTTTAAATTTGTGAACGTAGTTTATGAGAAATCCAATAACTTATCGAAATATATGGTTTTCTGTACAGGAATATAATTCCCGTGTCTGTTGGTAAGGGGGCATTTATGGAAGCATTAAGGAAAAGGATGCTTGTGGAAAAAGATGGATATATTAAAGTACCGGTCCCCTCCAGCTTTGGCAAACAGGTTGAGATTATAGTCATGCCGGTATGCGAGCAAAATTTTGAGGAGTCGGAATATTTTGAATGCGTGGGAGAGGACGGTACCTCCTATAGATTACAGGATTGGACGGATAATGAATTCAACAAGGCAAGCGTATTAAGTGCATTCAAGGATGATGACACCACTGCTGAGGAGATATTTGATGTCTGATGTCGGCGCCCTTGCCTTGGTGAAATACGAATACAAAAACAAATCAGGCTGGAAGGTAAGGCCCGGGTTAATTACTGGCGAGTATCAAGATGATTATCAGGTGACTTGCATCACCAAACAGGTGGACAAATACAGGCACGAAGAAACATCAGTTATTATTGGGAATGATGACCTTGCTTCGGGAAAGCTCAAGAGAAGGAGTATTGTACGAACACATAAGACCTTCTGGATTGAAAAAAATCAGTGCAAGAGAGTCGCTGCCCTAAAAAGGGATGTGACAGATAAAATATTGCGGTTCAATGAAAAATACAATGTGCGAAATTACTATGATTTTGCTCACAATGGAGAACCTTTTATTCCAGGACACTCAGACGTCCCTGTTTCCGGTCGGGTTTACGGGCCGGAAGAGATGATCAATCTGGTCGATTCCGCCCTGGATTTCTGGCTTACCACCGGCCGGTTCAATAAAGCCTTTGAAGAGCGTTTTGCCAAATATCTCGGGGCTCGCCATGTCCTAACCACCAATTCGGGGTCCTCGGCAAACCTCCTTGCTGTGTCCGCCCTGACATCGCCAAAACTGGGTGAAAGGCGTTTGAAACCGGGAGATGAAGTCATTACTGTCGCTTCCGGATTTCCCACAACCGTAAACCCGATTTTTCAAAATGGCCTGGTTCCGGTATTCGTGGATGTGGACATCCCCACATACAATGTCAATCCGGGCATGATTGAAGGTGCTGTATCTGAAAAAACGCGCGCTATCATGCTTGCGCACACGTTGGGCAACCCTTTTGACGTGGATGAAGTTCTTCACGTTGCCCAAAAGTACGACCTGTGGATCATCGAAGACTGCTGTGACGCCTTAGGTTCACTATATAGTTTGAATGACACATCACCCAAAACCCAAAACTCAAAACTCAAAACGCGTCCCGTTGGGACGTTCGGCCATATTGCCACCTTCAGCTTTTACCCCGCCCACCATATTACCATGGGCGAAGGTGGCGCGGTTGCCACGAATGACGACACACTCAGAGCAATTGTTGCATCGTTCAGGGATTGGGGGCGGGACTGCTGGTGCACTCCAGGACATGATAACACCTGCAAAAGGCGCTTTCAGTGGCAACTTGGAGACCTGCCATACGGCTACGACCATAAATATATATATTCTCACGTGGGCTATAACCTCAAACCTACGGATATGCAGGCGGCCATTGGTTTAGCACAACTCGATAAACTTGAAGCTTTCATACAAAAACGGAAGGAGAATTTCCGGACTCTGTACGATGGCCTTCGTGATCTCGAGGAATTTTTCATCCTGCCTCAATCAACGCCAAATTCTGATCCAAGTTGGTTCGGGTTCCCGCTGGCTGTTCGAACTGAAGCGCCGTTTACGCGCCAAAGCCTGATCGGGTATCTCGACGAGCGTAACATCGGCACACGGTTGCTTTTTGGCGGCAATCTAATTCGCCAGCCGGCGTACAATAATCTGGCTTTTCGAAAAATAGGCGACCTGCCGAATTCCGATTTTGTAATGAACCAGGTGTTTTGGATTGGGGTGTATCCCGGGCTGACCGCTGAGATGATTGCCTATATTTTGGACAGATTTAAATTGTTTACTTCCCGTTTCTCAAAGAAGGGATAGATGGCGTGAAAAGTAAAATACCGGTAGTGATACTTTGTGGGGGCATGGGTACGCGGTTGAAGGAAGAGACTGAATTTAAGCCCAAGCCCATGGTTAAAATAGGTAACCGCCCCATTATATGGCATATCATGAAAATTTATGCACATTATGGATTCAAACGGTTTATTCTTTGTCTGGGCTATAAAGGGGAAATGATCAAAGAATATTTCTATCAGTACGAAATAATGAACCATGATGTCACGATCACATTGGGAAACAACAGCGGTTTTAAAATTCACAATCGTAATCCTGAAAACGACTGGGAGATAACTCTTTGCGACACGGGGGATAATGCGCAAAAAGGGGCAAGGCTGAAGAGAATCGAAAAATATATCAATGTCGACCAATTCATGGTGACTTACGGGGATGGTGTTGCCAATATTGATATTGATGAGCTTTTTGAATTCCATAAATCCCACGGCAAAATAGCCACGGTGACCGGGGTTCGGCCAAAGTTTCTGAGATTCGGGGAACTCAATATTCGCCAGGAGAATCAATCCATTCGATTCACTGAAAAACCTGAATATGCGGGCAACTATATCAATGGCGGTTTTTTTGTTTTTGACCGGATATTATTTGATTACCTGGAAGATAAAGATGATTCGGATCTTGAAACAGGGGCACTGATGAAAATCTCAGAACAGGATGAATGTATGATTTATAAACACGACGGATTCTGGGCCTGCATGGATACCATCAGGGATGCTGAATATCTAAACAGTCTCTGGGATACGCATCGTGCAGAATGGAAAATCTGGTAAATTGGATGGAGATTCTCTATGGAAAGCAAGAAATCCCTCTTTGAAAACCTTTTTGTATTTGACATGGCCAACAACCATATGGGTGATGTGGATCATGGCATAAGAATTATCCAGGAACTCCATAGGGTAACTTCCAAATTTGATTTTTCCTCTGCAATCAAATTTCAATATAGAGATCTCGACACCTTTATCCATCCGGGTTACAAAAACAATTTCGAATTCAAATATGTGAAACGATTTCAGGAAACGCGGCTAAGTGACGATGAGCTTTTTCGCCTAAAGAAAGAGTCGGATAAGCAGGGCTTTATTTCGATGTGCACGCCTTTCGATGAAAATTCAGTGGATAAAATTGTCGACTTTGGCTTCGATATCATTAAGGTGGCGAGCTGTTCATTCACTGACTGGCCCCTCTTGGAAAAAATTGTGGAAACGGACAAACCGGTTATTGCCTCGACCGCAGGGGCTACCCTTGATGAAATCGACAGGGTAGTTGTTTTCTTTGAACATAGAAGGAAGCAATTTGCCATTATGCACTGTGTCGGCGAATATCCTACTTCAACAGAGCATCTCAATTTGAATCAAATCGAGTTTTTAAAAGAGCGTTATCCAGATGTTACCATCGGGTATTCAACCCACGAAGACCCCGAGAACCTTGATGCAATTAAAATGACTGTAGCGAAAGGAAGCAAAATCTTTGAACGGCATGTGGGTGTTGCTACCGAAAAATATGCTTTAAATGCATATTCATCCAACCCGGCTCAGATTCAGCGGTGGCTGTCCTCTGCCCAGGAGGCAATGGCGATGTGCGGTGTTTCCGGGCAAAGCCGGGAAATTTATAAAAAGGAAAGGTCCGACCTTCAGGGCCTGATGAGAGGTGTTTTTGCCAAAGAAGATATTGCCACGGATCAAAAGATTATTCCGGAAAATACCTTCTTTGCCATACCGAACTTAGAAGGGCAGATTGTAGCAAATAACGTGTCCAAATATTCCGAAATTTTTGCCAACAAAGATCTAAAAGCTGGAGACCCGGTCTATTTCAAAGACGTATCTGTGAGGGATATCAGAGAACATGTTTTAAAAGCTATTGGCAAAGTAAGAGAAATGCTTATTGAGAGCAAGGTGCATTTGCCGCACATGTTGGACTTTGAGCTGTCACATCATTACGGTGTAGAGCGCCTCAAAGAGTATGGCGCTATCATCATCAATTGTGTCAATCGTCAGTATTGCAAGAAATTGATCATCATGCTACCTGGCCAACAACATCCTGCACATTTTCACAAAAGAAAAGAGGAAACATTCCAGATCCTTTCGGGTGAGCTTATCCTTGATCTTGGCCATGGTGAAAAAATCTATCGTCCGGGTGATATCGTTCTTGTGGAAAAGGGTGCCAAACACAGCTTCGGCTCTGAAAATGGTGCTATTTTCGAGGAAATCTCCAGCACCCATTATCCTGACGATTCCTATTATGATGATCAGGAGATCCTCAAGAACAAAAATCGAAAAACAGAGATGACCTTTTGGAAGGACTGGCTATACGAGCCTCTCAAATAGGGAAGAAAATGCTTACCCTGGCTTGGGATATTGATGATGTATTAAATGACCTCATGCGTACCTGGTTCGAGGAATGGTGGCGGCCCCGGCATCCGGAATGTATGTTGGATTGTGAAGATATCAAGAAAAATCCACCGGACCAACTGTTGGGCATTGCATTGGATGAATACTTACAGTCTCTTGATGATTTCAGGCTATCCGGACGCTATGAGCAGATGCAGCCCCACTCAGAGGTGCTTGAATGGTTTAAAAAGCATGGCTCTTTATTCCGGCATATTGCCGTAACCTCGGTCCCCCGTGAAGCCGCCCCTGTAAGTGCGGCGTGGGTTATCAGCCATTTTGGAGACTGGATCCGAACCTTTCATTTTGTTCCATCTCCCCGCGTTGGAGACATCTCCACAACCTATGAGTCGACCAAGGCAGGCTATTTGAAATGGTTGAACCGTGTCGATATATTTATTGATGACAACGAGAAAAACGTTCATGAAGCAAGATCACTTGGAACCCGTTGTTTTTTGGTATCGCAGCCCTGGAATTCTGGCGGGATCAAAATAGAGGAAATCCTGGAGTCTTTAAACTTGGAGTGCAAAACGCGCTCAAATCATCAGGGATAAGGTTAGCTTGCAGAAAAAAATCCCGAAAATCTTGTTAATCCTGTCAAAATATAGAAGAGATGAAGATAAAGCTATCAGATTATGTGTTTAAGTTTTTAGCCAGTGCCGGGGTAAAAGATGTTTTTCTGCTTCCGGGCGGTGGGTGCATGCACCTGGTTGATTCCTTGGGACAGCGAGAGGATATCAACTATATCTGCTGCCTGCATGAACAGGCAGCAGTAATTGCTGCAGAGGCCTATGGACAATATACCAATCGTTTCGGTGTAGCCCTGGTAACAACAGGGCCTGGAAGCACTAATGCCATTACCGGCGTGGTGGGCGCCTGGATAGATTCGACACCTCTGTTAGTGTTGTCCGGGCAGGTGAAGCGCCAGGATATGCTTAGAAATGTTGGTGTTCGACAGATGGGAATACAGGAAGTCGATATCATCTCCATTGTAAAACCTAACACCAAGTATGCTGTGACGGTCTTAGAACCTGAAATGATCAAGTATCATTTGCAGGAGGCCTTAAACCTGGCAACAACGGGAAGGAAAGGGCCTGTATGGATTGACATCCCGCTGGATGTCCAGGGAAGTGTCATTGAGGAAGATGATCTGGAAGAATTCAGGCCTCCTGTTGCAAAGGGAAACAGGGCAGAACTAAATTCCAAGGCCCAAAAAGCCCTGAAACTCTTGGCACAGGCGACCAGACCTGTTATCCTTCTGGGAAATGGCGTCAGGCAATCCGGGGCCTGGAAAGACTTCTCCAAAATCATCGACCTGTTAAGAATCCCTGTCCTCGTTACCTGGAAGGCCGCGGATATGATGTATGAAAATCACCCCCTTTACTGCGGGAAGCCGGGGGTCATTGGACAGCGAGGGGCAAACTTCGTACAACAAAATGCCGATTGGATCATGACCCTCGGCGCCAGGTTGGATCTATGTCAGGTGGCTCATAGCTATCCGAATTTTGCCAGGGCAGCCAAAAAAATAATCATTGATATTGATGGTGCAGAGATAAAAAAATTAAAAACCTTTGGAATGAACATTGATGTCCAAGTCAATGCAGATATTGGCTGCTTTTTGAAGGAGCTACTTGTTTTTCTTGAGGAAAAAACAATAAAGGATTACCGGGAATGGTTGGACCGCTGTTTACAATGGAAAAAGCAGTATCCAGTTGTTTTACCTGAATATAAAAAATCGAAAGGGCTTATCAATCCTTATGTTTTGCTGGATGTCCTTTCAGATATTTTGGAGGAGGATGACCTGATCGTACCCGGGAGTTCAGGTGCCTGCGCCGAACTTACCCAGCAGGCGTATCGGTTAAAACAAGGCCAGCGCATCTTGAATACGCCAGGATTGGGGGCAATGGGGTTTGGGCTGCCGGCTTCCATGGGCGCCTGCCTTGCCAGCGGGAGGCGGCGCACCATAAGTATTATAGGAGATGGTGGACTTCAGCATAACATCCAGGAATTAGAAACCTTATCACGGCTTCAGCTCCCAATAAAAATCTTTATTTTGAACAATAACGGGTATGGCTCCATAAAAGCTATGCAGGAAAATCATTTTAATAGCCGTTATGTCTGCTGCAATGCTCAAAGCGGGTTAACATTGCCGGATATCTGCCGTATCGCAACCGCCTATGGGCTGAAAGCAACCCGCATAAAAAACCAGAAGAACCTGAAGGAAAAAGTGTTAGAAGTTATACGAACCGAGGGGACGATGATCTGTGACCTTTTGGTGGACCCCGATATACCGACATCGCCAAGGGTATCTTCCCAGGTGCTGCCGGACGGGCGGATTGTTTCCGCGCCCATGGAAGATCTGTGGCCGTTTCTTGATCGGAATGAATTCGCTTCCATCCAACATGATGAATGAAAAATCCTTCAGACATGGAGCGCAATAGATGCAGGTAAGCATTGTAATCCCGGTTTATAATGCTCAAAATTTCCTGGAAAAGGCTGTTAGAAGCGTCCTGAATCAGACCTATAAAAATATTGAGTTGATTCTCGTAAATGATGGCTCTATAGATGGCAGCCGCTCATACTGTGATGCTTTTGCCCGTGATGATCAAAGGATCAAAGTAGTTTACCAGGAAAACAAAGGACCTGCGGCGGCCAGGAATACGGGAATCCGTCATGCTACGGGAGACTTTTTATTCTTTTTGGATGCGGATGATTTTATCGAACTGAGGGCAATTGAAAAACTGATTTCATGCTATCATCAGTTCCAACCTGAACTGGTCATGGGAAATTTCCGCAAACTGGAGAATAATGGAGCGATCATAAATCAAGGGGTATCATTTAGTCCTGATAACCTGCAATTTGGGGGGCAGCTAAAAGAATTGGCGAGAGTGGATATTCGAAACTATGTACGGCATTTTTTCAAACATCCCAGCAATCATCTTGTCAGCTATTGCTGGGCAAGACTTTATAATCTTTCGATCGTTAAAAAGGAAAAAATATCTGCTAATGAGGATATGCGGCTTTTTGAGGATTTTGCGTTTAACCTGGACTATCTGAAACACACAAACAAGCTCTTGTTTGTCAATGACCCCATCTACACCTATACCATGCATAACAGCCATAAGTCAGCAAGTATGACCATTGTTGATGCGAATAGTCTGCTTCATGACATGGGTATTTTCAGGGAAAAGGCAAAAGGATTTTTTGTACAGACGCAGGCTGAAGCTGAGAGCGGCTTTGATATTGAACAGGAGATCGGGCACACAATAATACATTATGTCATCATTTTTTTGATTCGCTCCTGCCGCTTTTTGAATAGCGGAAATCGGAACAGAATTTACAACGAAATCAAACAGATCATTGATTCTCCGATATATAAAGAAAGCCTGCCGAATTATTCTCCGTTAAAGGGAAACAGCCGTGTTCTTCCGTTGCTGACAAAGCTGAAACTCCTTCGCCTGATCATGATTTACTGTAAGTATAAGGCTTACAGACGATATGGGAAACCTTTGGAAAACATACGGTTAAAATGAAAGAAGTGATCCTTCGGGAAATCAACAATAATGACCTGCCGGTCATCATCTGCGGTGCTGGCATTGTGGGAGAAGCCCTGTTGTCTATCTGTAATGATGCGGGAATTCAGGTGAAATGCTTTTGTGACGGCAGTAAAAAAGTCTCTAAAACAACACTCTCTGGAAAAGAAGTTATCTATACCCCTGCTCTCAAATCTAGGTACGATGATGCGAGTCTGTTGATATCCGCTGCAGCAATTAAAGATGTGGTAGACCTTCTCCACGAAATGGGTTTTTCAAAATGGTACGCTGGTGGGAACTTGTTGAAAGATCTGGACCTTTCTCAAAGCGTTTTGCTCGATTATCGAAAGTTTGCGATTGAAAACTGTATTTTATGTCATGAGGGGTTTTTAAACCAAGATGAAATTTTTATCCGAAGCATTGACCTCATTATCACCGAGCGGTGCTCTCTGCGATGCAAAGATTGCTCTAACTTAATGCAGTACTATGAAAAGCCAGAAAATTGCGATAAAGATATGCTCCTTACGTCCATTGATGCCTTTTTTAAGGTTGTTGACGAGGTCATGGATTTTAGAATTATCGGTGGTGAAACCTTTATGAACAAAAAATGGCCCCTTTTTGTAAAACGAATAACAGAGGGGGCAAAACCTAACGACCCTGAAGTAAAAAGGATCGTCTTGTATACCAACGGCACCATCGTTCCCGCTGCGGAGGATATCGAATGCCTCAAGAATGACAAGGCACTAGTGATTGCAACGAACTATGGCCTTTCCCTGTCACGCAAACTGATGGAATTGAGGCAGATCCTGGAACAAAACAGTGTCTCCCATCATGTGCTGGAAATGGACGAATGGTTGGATTGTTCTGCCATTACGCAGCACCATCGCACCGCGGAAGAGAACCGGGGAATCTACAAGAAATGCTGCGCCAAGAATATGGTCACCCTATCAGATGGAAAGTTGTTCAGGTGTCCATATGCAGCCAATGCCGCAAGACTGTGCGCGGTTCCGGATTTTGAAGACGACTATGTTGACCTGTTTAGAGAACCTCTGGATAAAAGGCATATCGATAAAACAAAAAAGAAAGTCAGGAATTATTTACTGCATAAAGAATGTTTGGAAACATGTGATTTCTGTGATGGAAGACCCTTATCCGGAAAAGCAGTCGAACCCGCCGTACAGCTGGATAAACCGGTTGTCTATTTCAAGTACGCTTCCAAATAGGTAAAAGCCACAAAATCACGGGAACAGGGGGATTAAAATGAGTACCCAAGAATTAGAACCTGAAGAAACGAACAGACGGAACAAACTCAAAGAAGAAAAGCCTTATGTATATGGAAAAATATTGAAATTTGATGAAAAGCTCAGCAGGGGAGAAAGCATTGCCATCATTCAATTTCAGTATAATTATGTATGCAATTTAACCTGTGAACACTGCTCAATAAAAGGGTTTCAAGGCAAAAGAGATGGCAAGCAGTTTATCCTGAGCGATGTAAAAAGGCTTGCGCGACAGGCGGATGAACTGGGGCTTGCGCGTTTCGTAATTACAGGCGGAGAACCATTGGTATTTAAGGATTTTGATGCATTAGTAGAGGCGATTGACCCTGAAAAATTCTATTTAAACTGCGATACCAATGGGTGGTTTTTGGATAAAAAGAGAGCGGAACATATAAAAAGGATAGGTGTTGACAGGATCCAATTGAGCATAGACAGCCTTAATGCGGATGAACATGACAGTTTCAGAGGCGCTAAGGGATCCCATGCAAAGGCGATGCAAGCGGTTGATGCAAGTTTGGATGCAGGCCTGGGTATTTTTATACAAACTGTCGTGACGAAACAAAGGCTTTACTCAGATGAATTTATTGAATTTGTTGAATATTTCAACAAAAAAGATGTGGGTGTATTTGTGTCCTATGCAAAACCGGTGGGCGCATGGGAGAGTAATTTCGAGTGTTTGGTTGATAAAGATGATATGAACTACATGAGGGAGCTTGAAAAGAAGCATAATGTTTTTACTCATTTAACCCCGGCTTATGGGCTTAATATGGGTTGCATCGCGGTTAAGGGAATGTTTTCTGTAACGCAATATGGCGATGTGTTGCCCTGCCCATATATTCACACCTCAATTGGGAATGTCTTTGAAGAGCCCCTGAAAGATATAATTCAAAGAGGACTGGGGATTAAATTCTTTGGCGAGCGTGTCGATACTTGCCTTATTGCTGAAGACAGAGAGTTTATTAATAATTATGTGGCCAAAAAAATTTACGGAAAACCGCTGCCGGTTCCCTGTTCCGAAGTTTTTACTGCTGAGGATAAAACGCAAAAACCATTTAATGAAAATGAACGCCTATTCCGATGAAATTGACTTGGTCACACTGGAATAATTTGAAGACCCCATGAATATTTCAGATCCTAAGGATTGTGAATATTAGATATTTTGGGGAGAGTGTCGATACTTGCATTATTGTGAAGATAGAGAGTTTAAATTATAGAACAAAAACTCAAGTGTTCAAACTAACATGTGTTTTCAGTTAAAATTGTTAGGAATCGGACTGAAACACTATATGGAAAACCACTTCCGGTTTCTTATTCCGAAGTTTTTACTGATGAGGATAAAACGTAAAGCTATCTAATGGGGTAATGTAAGAATGGATAAAATGTTGCTTATAGTCCCACCGTATGTGAGTTTTGATAGTTTCGTAAACCCTCTTTTCAATGAGCGCACTGTAGTCAAGAAATCCGGGAATTATGGAAGTGTTGTTACTGATATGCCAATAGGATTGATTTCTTTGAGCACCTACTTGAAAAAACACACGGCGATAGAGATAAAGCTCATTGATTTCAATATTGTATTAAATAAGATGGAAAGTTTTGAGTATAGTTCTTTTTCGGCGTTATTCGATGACTTCCTTTCGGCAGAAGAATGGATTAATTATACGCCAGGCATAATAGGAATATCAACATTATTTACGCCATCATACTACAACATGATAGATATTGCACATGTAGCGCGAAACATATTTCCCAATGCGTTGATAATAGCGGGTGGTGGTGTACCTACCAACATGTATAATGAAATATTTAGAGACAGCACATGTTTTGATGCTCTTTGCTACGGTGAGGGAGAAAAACCTTTGTTAGGTTGCTACGTCTCACAATAAATGGCACGAAAGTCTCACATTAATCAATCAATAGCATTTTTCCTTTAAAAGCCTCTTTACCCCGTATTGAGAGGCTTTTAAAGGAAAAATGCGGTACCCATTTGGCAC
>Ga0222665_1001294_pt1 | contig 11580 bp, 7 predicted proteins | sample AntAcemetagen653_FD_179853 | JGI IMG/M metagenome (GOLD analysis project Ga0222665, IMG submission 179853) | Saline water microbial communities from Ace Lake, Antarctica - #653 | ecosystem: Environmental > Aquatic > Non-marine Saline and Alkaline > Saline | place: Antarctica: Ace Lake | collected...
TTAACTTGATATAGCTAAAGTAATATGTATAATAATCCGAAACAAATAATGTTGAAAAAAACAGCATACTTTTTGTCCACTTGAACAAATTCAAATGAAAACAGCATACTTTTTGTCCATTACACCTTTTTTTTTATTAAAAATCTTCTTTTAATCAGTAAACTAATATTATGCCAAAGCTAACAAGCATTGGTTCTTTGGTGCTTAGGTGTATAATATATCATGGGTACTTCTTAATATTGGAAAACTATTCCCAAGAAATACTGTTTTAGAAAAAATAAGAGTTTTATATGTTTCTAATTACTCCTCAATAAACTTAAGTGAATACAAAATAGCTTCAAGTTGACGCATATATTTCACTTTTTTCTCTTTGGGGTTATAAAGAAAAGCGTCAGCAGTTATTACTTTCAAGCTTTTTTCGTTTACGAGGGTATAATTAAGGAAAGGCCCTCCCATAAAATCACCTTCGAGTTTCCATAAACCTCTTGTCTCGATTGCGAAATTATCATTGAAATTAATTTCTTTAAAGAACGGATAAACTATGTCTTGTGAAACTTTCATATAAGAACCATCTGAAGGTCCGGGAATAAATTTCTTTGTAATCGAATCACGGATTTCAATAATTCTTTCGGGTTCATAAGCAATCGTATCGGTATAATCATATGAATAAATTAAAATCCCTTCACTAAAAACATGAGTTTCTTTGCGTAACCATATAAAATCCTTGCCTTTATGAGCAATATAAAAACCGCCGGGAATAATCATTGTAACCCCGAATTTGTCTTTTAATTCATTTTTTATTGAAATATCGGCAAATGATTTAAAGGTCCCGATTATTCTTCTCCTTTCAACCTTGTCGTAAAGATTTATAAATGATTCTTTTCGTTCATTAAAAATTTTCAGGAAGGCTGCTTTGCTTGGAGCAGTAATTTTTATAACAACCTGGGGTTGCGACCAAAGGTCTTTTCTGACTTCAACAGAAGGTTTTTTTGCCTTTTTATCAATATTTACAATGAAAATATTTCGGTGAAGTTTGAACATTTTTTTAAAATTGGACTTTTGAATGTTCACTACCGAAAATGCCGGTTCGGGTTGAGGCAAACCGATGTGATCTTGTCCAAACCAATTCTTAATTGTTTTCCCGATTTCAGTATTCCATTGAGTTTCATTTTTTGTAATAACAATCATCTCGGCTGTTTTTCCTGATGAATGCTTTAATACGGGGACATCAAGATCACATGACTGCATTGTAAATAAAGCGAGAAAAACTATTAAAATGCTTGGAAAAAGGCCGGTTTTTTTCATTTTGTTTTTATTTTGGTGTTAATATTTTTGTGAAGCATTAGTAAAAAATTGGTGATTAGTGAGTAGAGATTAATGATTCACCGATCACTAATCACTAATCTACGATTTCATTATATATTAACTTTTTATTGCAACTTTTATTTTCTGACCGGGTTTAAGTTTATTGGCGTTTCTGAAGTTGTTGAGATTTTTAATTTGTTTAACAGTTACACCTTTATACATTTCGGCGATATCCCAAAGAGTATCACCTTTTTTAACCGTATGATAAACATATTTCTTAGAAGTATTACTAGTTTTTTTTATGTTTTTCCTCTCATCAGGAAAAACAGTTAATTTTTGTTTAGGATGTATGGTGTTTCTTTTCAAATTGTTCCAGCTTTTTAAATCATCAACCGAGCAATTGTATTTTTTGGCAATAATGGCAAGGCTTTCGCCGCTTTTCACATAATGAAAATCTTTATTCAGATTATCAATGTTTTTAAGTTTGAGTGTATGTTTTGAGGTGCTTGAAGAAGTAGTTTTTCCATAAACAATCAATTTTTGTCTAGGATAAATTGTATTGCTTCTTAAATTATTCCAACTTTTTAGTTTTCTGACAGATGTTCTGTATTTACTGGCAATGCTTCCAAGGTTTTCTCCCGATCTGACAATATGATAATTACGTTGTTTAACTTTTTTAATTTCGGCAAGCAATTTATCTCTTTCTATTCCTTTTTTTGATTTAAAATTATAAAGAGCAGTTTCATTATTGATAAAATCGCCAATAAATTCTTTTGGAAGACGAATTGAATATCTTTTTCCGTTTATAGCCGGAATAATTCCCTTTTTAAACGAAGGATTTAAAAATTTCACATCCTCATAAGGAACATTCAACATTTCCGAAATTTGATCGAATGATAACACATCCTTAACAATAACAGTATCAATCCCATTATATAAAATACCCGGATCAATAGGATAAATATTATGCTCGGCTGAATAGCTCATTACATAATTTACAGCAATAAAGGCCGGAACATAACCTCTTGTTTCCCTTGGTAAAAAGGGTTGAATTGCCCAGAAGTTCTTTACTCCTCCGGCTCTCCGCATTGCTTTATTAACATTTCCCGCTCCAGAATTATAGGCTGCCAAAGCGAGAGACCAATCTTGATATATATCAAACAAATCGCCCAGATGTTCACAAGCGGCAATTGTTGCTTTTTCAGGATCAAACCTGTCATCAACAAAAGACGAAACCTTTAAACCATAAACTTTTCCTGTTCCGTACATAAATTGCCATAATCCCTTAGCCCCGACACGCGAACCTGCAGTAGGATTTAAAGCCGATTCGACAATTGCAAGATATTTTAACTCAAGAGGCAGATCGTATTTATCAAGATATTCCTCAAACATCGGAAAATAAATTTCGCCAAGCCCTAATACCTTTGAAGTCAAATCGCGTTTTCGTTTAGCATAAAGGTTTATGAAATTTTTTACATTATTATTATAAACCAATTCAAAAGGAGTTTCGGCATTTAATAATTCAATTCGTGCTTCTATAATTGTATCATGATATGTTGGAACAGTTTCAAAAGAAAAATTATATGTATTTATGATTGAGGTATCGGTAGTAAATAAATAATCTTTAAAATATTTAATATTCACGAGGCTGTCAAGCATTTCAATCATAGGATAATCATAAACAAATGCATTATTGACAATCGTTGAGTCGTCTTTTGGTGAAAAATAAAAGGCATTAGCCCTATTGAATTGTAGTGAAAGAATTAAAACAGCTAATATTATATAAATTTTATTCAAATGCTTCATTAAGTTATTGTATTTTTTAATTTTAATTTTTTTTTTATGTGCTTTAAAAAAACATGCAAATTTACAGTTTTTATTTAGAGAATTATTAAGTAAAACGTTAATATTTTAAACGAATTTTGGTAAAAAAATTATGTTGATTTATTTTTTTATGTCCTAAACAAGATTGCTTTTTGCAATGAATATTTTGGTTCAAAATATTGCTTCAATTTACCTATGAATTTTTGGTTTTTTTCAGAAATATATGGAAAGATTAAAAAACAACATATATTTGCAATTCAATTTTTACTAAACACTTATGGAATACATATGAGACATGATAATTGATTCGGGAAGAATACAAAAATTGATGAAGCAGAAGCAAGGACGAACAGAAAAATCTCACACCTACAAAAGCAAGGTATTCAACATATTTCTATTAGTTTTAATCATTATCATCATTTCTTGTAAACAGGAAGATAAGTTGAAATATAAAGACCCTTCTGTTTCATTGGAAACACGAGTAGGTGACTTGTTAATTAGAATGACTTTAGAAGAAAAATTCTGGCAATTATTTATGATTCCAGGTGATTTATCCGATGGCAAAGAAAAATATGAGCATGGTATCTTTGGTTTTCAGATTGCTACAAAAGGGAATTCAGAAAATGAAGCGGAACAACTTCTTGAGTATTCCAATGGCGGTACAGCAAAAGAAACTGCTGAATTAGTGAATAAAATTCAAAAATATTTTATTGAAGAAACCCGACTGGGAATTCCTATTATTCCTTTTGATGAAGCATTGCATGGCATAGTGAGAGATGGGGCTACGGCTTTCCCACAATCTATTGCATTAGCTGCAACATGGGATACCCTTTTAATGAGAGATGTTGCCCATGCCATTGCCATGGAAACGAAAACAAGAGGAATCAGACAGATTTTATCTCCGGTATTAAACATAGCAAGAGATGTTCGCTGGGGAAGGACTGAAGAAACTTACGGTGAAGACCCTTTTCTTACAACTCAAATGGCTTTATCATTTATTTCTCAATTTGAAAAATCAGGCGTAATTACTACACCAAAACATTTTATTGCTAACGTAGGTGATGGAGGCAGAGACAGCTACCCCATCCATTTCAATGAAAGGTTATTAGAAGAAATCTATTTCCCTGCATTTAAGGCTTGTTTTCAAAAAGCAAAAGCATGGTCGGTAATGACTTCCTACAACTCATTAGATGGCAGGCAATGTACGGCTAATGATTGGTTGTTGAATCAAAAGCTGAAAAAAGAATGGGGTTTCGATGGTTTTGTTATTTCTGATGCCGGAGCAACCGGTGGAGCCAATGTATTGCACTTTACGGCAAAAGATTATTCCGAATCCACAGAACAAGCAATAGAAAATGGATTAGATGTAATACTTCAGACTTCATACGACCATTACCCTCTCTTTTATCAGGCTTTTGAAAAAGGAATGATTGACGAATCAGCTATTGATGAAGCCGTTCGAAGAGTGCTTCGGGCAAAATTCAAAATAGGTTTGTTCGAAAATCCATATGTCGATCCAAAAGAAGCAGAAAAATGGAATGGTTCAAATGAGCATAAAAAACTGGCAAAGAAAGCAGCACAGGAATCAATTGTTTTATTGAAAAATGAAAAGAATACGCTTCCTTTCGATAAAAACTTAAATTCTGTTGCAGTTATTGGAGTTGATGCCAAAGAAGCAAGGCTTGGCGGGTATTCCGGGCCTGGTAATAACCCTGTTAGTATTTTACAGGGAATTGAAAACAAAGTAGGTGAATCATGTAAAATTAATTATACTCCGGGTTGTGGCAGAGAATCCATCGATTTTGTTACTATACCATCAGAAAACCTATATTTCTATAAAGATAAAAAAAAGGAATCCGGGCTAAAAGGAGAATATTTTAATAATACTACTCTTGAAGGTGAGCCTGTTATGATTAGAATTGACCAGACAATTGATTTTAGATGGACATTGTTTTCACCAGACCAGAAAAAAATCAACTATGATTGTTATTCTGTCAGGTGGATAGGAAAACTAATGCCTATGGAAACAGGAAATTTTGAAATAGGATTAAAAGGTGATGATGGGTATAGATTGTATATCAACGATGAACTTATTATAGATAACTGGAGGAAACAAACTTTTCAACTACTTACCAAAGAATACTTCTTTGAAAAATGGAAAGAGTACGATATAAAAGTTGAATTTTATGAAACGATTGGAAACGTATGGCTTAAACTAGTTTGGAATCTTGGAGTAGATCAGAAATGGGAAAAAGAAATACAGAATGCAGTAGATATTGCTAAGAAAAGTGATGTATCGGTTGTTGTTGCAGGAATTGAAGAAGGTGAGTTCAGAGATAGGGCATATCTTTCTTTACCGGGGCATCAGGAAGAACTGATTAAAAAGCTTGCAGCAACAGGAAAACCGCTTGTTGTTGTATTGGTTGGAGGAAGTGCAATTACAATGAATAGCTGGATAAATTTGGTTCCATCAATAATAGACGTTTGGTATCCGGGAGATGAGGGTGGAAATGCCGTATCAGATGTTATATTTGGCGATTACAATCCTGCCGGACGATTGCCGATAAGCTTTCCAATTCATGAATCACAATTACCATTGTATTACAACCATAAGCCGACAGGAAGAGGAGATGACTATGTTAACCTTAGCGGAAAACCTCTTTTTCCTTTCGGATACGGTTTAAGCTTTACCGATTTTGAATATAGTGGCCTGAAAATTGACAAACCTGAAATTACTTCAAGTGAAAATACTTCAGTACGTTTTAAAGTAACAAATACAGGAAATTATGATGGCGACGAAGTGATTCAACTTTACATCAAAGATTTGTTTGCTTCAGTAGCTCGTCCAGTATTGGAACTAAAGGGCTTTCAAAGGGTTCATCTGAAAAAAGGAGAAACAAAAGAACTTAAATTTGAAATTACCCCTGAATTATTAAGCATGCTTGACGAGGATATGAATAGAATAGTTGAACCGGGCGAATTCAGGATAATGATAGGCGCTTCATCCAACGATATTCGGTTAAGAGAAATTATTAAAGTAAGCGAATAAATAGTCCGTTGTGTATTGAACGTTTGAAAATTAGGGTATTAAACTCTGAATTTAATGATTTTGAAGATGCATTAAAAAACTATTATGCAATTAATGATTTGAAAAATAGAAGCAATTATTATAAGGAGTGTAAAAGATTTTAAAAAGTGAAATCGGAGTCTTAAGCTCGGAAAGTTTTATAAAGCCAATAAACGCCTAATGCAATACGCATCTGATTACTGGGTTGCCGGATTCATGCTGTAATAAAAATATCTTACAAATTCAACGCAAGTGTACTATCTGTTATTTAGAAAATTGCATATTTTATCGAAGGAAAATTTCTCCTAAAAAAAATCATTCTCAACTACTTTTTACTTTTTGAGTTATCTTTTTCCTTTTTTTCCTCTTCGATATTATTTATGCCGTCTTTAAATTCCTTAACTCCTCTGCCAAGCCCTTTCATCAATTCCGGAATTTTTTTGCCTCCGAATAATAATAGAACAACTGCAGCAATAATTACAATTTCCCATCCGCTTAAAATACCAAGAATAATCCATAAATTCATTTCAATAGAATTTTATAATTAATTACACAAAAGTACAAAATTTGTTTAATCGGTATAAATAAAATTTTAATAATGATAAATGATAAAAACTAAAAATTAGTAGTTTTGCTTCTGTTTTTAATAAATTTAATTTTAGTTTATTACAAAAAAATATATTTTCAATTGATAAATTTGTTTAACTTTTAATATCTAATGCAACCATTTATAAATTTTTTAAGTCAGTATGTTATTGGTTTTAAAATATTTTTAAATAAAAAAATAAAAACAAAATGAAAAACATTTTCTTACAACTCTCATTCTTAATATTAAGCGTATTATTAATATCAAATATTGAGTTAACAGCTCAAGAAAATCTCAAGGAAGAAAAAAAACTTACCCATTGGATGACTCCCGAAGAGCTTCTCAGGAAAGATGAAATTGGGAAGGATTTTACACCTACTCCTCCTCCTGAAGCTCCGGTACGAAATATTGCCGAATTTAACCAAATGCAAGGTGTTTTGATTCGCTATCCTTTTGGAATTTCATTAAGCGTAATCAAGGAAATGGCCGAAGATGTAATGGTTACTACTGTAGTTACGAGCCAAAGCCAGGAAAATTATGTTACAACTCAATATACAAATGCAGGTGTAAATTTGGATAATTGTAATTTTATACAAGCACCATCCGATTCGTATTGGACAAGAGATTATGGCCCTTGGTTTGTCGTTGATGCAAATAATGAATTTGGTGTCATGGATTTTCCTTATAACCGCCCGCGGCCTGGCGATAATAATATTCCTGTGGAAGTTGCCGGATTTTTAGATATTGATCTTTATGGAATGAATGTGATTCATACCGGTGGAAATTATATGACTGATGGTATGGGAATATCAGCATCTTCAACCTTGGTTTGGGATGAAAATCCAACTTTAACACATGAACAAATTGATCAGTATTTTGAGGATTACCTTGGTGTGCATACTTACCATGTTATTCCCGATCCCAATAATACTTATATTGATCACATTGATTGCTGGGGAAAATTTCTTGATGTTGACAAGGTTTTGATTCGTTCGGTTCCGCAAAGTCATCCGCAATACGATGAAATTGAGGCAACTGCTGCTTATTTTGCCGAAAACATTTCATCCTATGGTGTTCCTTATCAGGTTTTCAGGGTTTATACACCAAATAACCAACCATACACCAATTCATTGATTTTAAACAAAAAAGTACTTGTTCCGATAACCGGTTCGCAATGGGACGATGATGCAATTGCCCTTTATCAGGAAGCTATGCCAGGATATGAGATACTTGGTTTTACGGGTAGTTGGGAATCTACCGATGCCCTACATTGCAGAGCTAAAGGAATTGCAGATTTGAATGCAGTTTATATAGATCATATTCCTTTGCTTGGAGATGTTCCCGTTCAGGATGAATATCAAATTGAAGCATCAATTACTGCCTATGGCGGCTCAGCTCTTTATTCCGATTCATTGTTTATTTATTATAGCGTAAACGGTTCAGCTTATTCAAATACTTTATTAACTCAAGTTGAAGGAAATGTTTATTCCGGCTTAATTCCCGGACAAGGTGCAGGAAGCTTGGTTGAATATTATTTATATGCTGCAGATGAGTCAGGCCGAAATGCAACTCATCCTTTTATTGGTTCTCCCGATCCTCATGTTTTCAATGTTGAAGGTTCTTCACAAATACTTTCATTATCTGTGGGCTATCAATTCATATCATCAAATGTTTCCCCTGAAGACCCTGATTTGCTTGTTGTTCTTTCGGATATATTAAACGAAAACCTTGATTATGTTAGAAATTCGCAAGGCGCAACCTTAAGAAAAATCGGCCCGAATTGGATTAATAATATTGGCGATTGGGCAAATGAGGAAGGGTATTTGTTTAAAATGAATGCTGAGGAATCATTTACTATAAATGGTACAGCAATAGAAATATCAACTCCAATTTACCTTTATGAAGGATACCAGTTTATTGGATATTTCCCGAATGAATCCATGGATGCTCTTACAGCATTTGCCGCAATACTTAATGATAATTTAGATTATATCAGAAACTCTAACGGAGAAGTGTTAAGAAAAATCGGTCCAAATTGGGTTAATGGTATTGGAAATGCTAATTCGGGTGAAGGCTATCTCGTAAAAATGTTTGCTTCAGATGTCTTAGTTTACCCGACATCAGGGGAAAAGTCATCGAAAATTAATTCATTGTCAACACCTGAACATTTCCTTTTTGAAGGAGGAAATGCTGCCGATCCGGTTTACACAATTTATATTTCAGGACTTGAAATAGGGGATGAGGCAGCAGCTTTTGATGGTGAAAAATTGGTTGGTTCCGTAAAAATATCATCAAAAAACACTTTTGATAATTCAATGCCTGTTTTTAAAACATTAACAAATGAGGAAGGATTTATTGAAGGAAACAATCTCAAATTAAAGGTTTGGTCATCGTCTTCAAATCAGGAAACAAATTTTTCGAGTAATGCTTTAAACCCTTATGGAAATGCTTATATTGAAAAAACATTTCCTTATTCTGATGGAGAATATAGTATCTATAATCTTAATAAATCATCAAGCATCTTTAAGGACGAAAGTTTAAGCGATGTTTTGGCTTTTCCGAATCCGGCAAATGATTTAATAAGTATTTCTTCTAAAACTAAAATTGAAAGAATATTAATATTAAATAATTCCGGTCAAATTGTTGAAGATATTCCTGCAGGTGTTGATAATCTTAATATTGACGTTTCAAATTATAAAACCGGTGTATATTTCATTAAAATTGTAACTTTAGAAAATATTATAAGTAAAAAGATAATTGTTAATTAATTGGTACTTAGAGTGCCTAATTTAATGAACTAAATAATGGGTGACTGGTTAATAGTAATTATAACTTTAATTTTATCTGCTTTTTTTTCAGGTTTTGAGATTGCTTTTATCAGTTCCAACAAACTAAAAATCGAAGTTGATAGAACAAAAGGCTTGATTTCGGCAAGGATTTTATCGGATTTTGTAAATGCACCTTCCAAATTTATCGGAGCTTTATTACTTGGAAATAATATTGCTCTGGTAATTTATGGAATAGCAATGGCAAGAATTCTTGAGCCTTTAATTACAAATTCATTACCTCAAAATATCGCATCTGAGTTCATAATACTTTTATTTCAAACCATAGTAGCGACATTAATTATTTTAGTTTTTGCCGAATTCTTACCAAAAGTGTTTTTTAGAATTTATGCTAACGGTATTCTGAACTTTTTTTCCATTCCAATAAAAATCATATACACTTTATTATATCCTATCGTATATGTTTTTACGGGTTTATCGGAATTTGTATTAAAAAAAGTTCTCAAAGCAAAATTCACTTCCGAGAAACCGGTTTTCAGTCCAATTGATTTAGATCACTTTGTGAAAGAATTTTCGCCTGATGTTGAGGATGAAAACATTATGCCAACTGAAATTCAGATGTTCCAAAATGTAATTGATTTTAGAGATGTTAAATTGCGTGAATGTTTGATACCTCGCATAGAAATTGTTGCTGTTGAGGAAAATGATGATATCTCGAAACTACAAGATAAATTTACTAAAAGCGGCCACTCGAAAATACTTGTTTATCGCGAATCTGTTGACAATGTAATAGGATATGCTCATGTTCACGATATGTTCAAAAAACCTACCCAAATTAAATCGATCATCAGGCCTATAATAATTGTTCCCGAAACTATGTTGGCTAATAATATTTTAAGCATGTTTATTCAACAACAAAAAAATATAGCAATTGTTGTTGATGAGTTTGGTGGAACATCGGGAATGGTTTCAATCGAAGATTTAATTGAGGAAATTTTTGGTGAAATTGAAGATGAGTACGATGAAGATGATTTAATTGAGAAGAAAATCTCGGATAATGAATTTATCTTTGACGGGAAATTGAAAATAGACGATTTAAACGAAAAATACAAACTCAATTTGCCTGAAACTGACGATTATGAAACTCTTGCCGGATTAATAATACATTTTCATAAAAGTATTCCACGAAAGAATGAAGTAATTTTTGTTGATCAATTTGTTTTTTCAATTTTGCAGGCTTCCGAAACACGAATTGAGCAGGTTCGATTGAAAATAGAATAAAATGCTTTTTATTTGATTACTGATCTGAATCAGTTTAACTTCTTACAAAAAAACCAAGTGCTTCGAGCAATTGCGGCTTTTCGGCGAAGGCTATACGTGCTACTAATTTGAAATCATACATCCATTCGTCGAGGATTTCGAAGGCGTCGTCTTTGGCATCGGTTGCTTGTTGGGTTTCGCCGGTTTCGCGTATATAATTGGCTTGGGCTTGTTCAACTTCCGAAAGCAGGTTGTTGGCCTGGCTTAAAACTTCGGGAGTAATTTTTAAGTAAAGCAAGCGTTGTTGCAAGCTTTCGTCGGCGAGCAGAACGGAATAGAATTTCCTTATAATTTCGATGTATTTTATGTATTTTGTAGGTACTCGTCCATAGATTTCGAGTTGAAGGAGAATTAAGGGAACTTTACGGAATGCAGCTTTTGCTTTTGAGCGATGTTTCATATATGTTTTGCTCAGAGTATCAAGCTTATTGTCGCGAATTGTTTTACTTTCTTTGGTTTCGTCAACTTCGGTTTCTTTAAAATCGAAAAGGCGGCGTGTTTCGGTTAAAATTTGTCTTCCCTCGTTTAGTTTGGCTTGGTCGTAACCAAAATCGGCGAGGGTTTCGGCAATTTCAGGATTAGAGTTTGCGTTTTCAAAAACAATACGGCTTTTTTCTAATTTTTCGATTTGTGTTGGATTTTTTTTTGACATGATAATTAATTTTTGGTTTGTAAAAAATATGTTTTTCTAA
>Ga0222665_1001296_pt1 | contig 11571 bp, 13 predicted proteins | sample AntAcemetagen653_FD_179853 | JGI IMG/M metagenome (GOLD analysis project Ga0222665, IMG submission 179853) | Saline water microbial communities from Ace Lake, Antarctica - #653 | ecosystem: Environmental > Aquatic > Non-marine Saline and Alkaline > Saline | place: Antarctica: Ace Lake...
TCCGCAATCGTTAACAAGATAGGTGCAGAAACATCTGAGACCGTTTCCGCACATTACAGCCTGACTACCATCAGAGTTTATTATTTTCATTCCAGCATCAGCTGAATCTGTTTTATAGTGAACCAGAACTCCATCCGCTCCAACTCCAAAGTTCCGGCAACAGATCTTTCTCGCTTTTTCAGGTGTAATTTCGACATTCTCAACAATTATAAAATCATTACCAAGTGCTTGATATTTATGAAATTTCATCATCTCTATTTTTGAAAACAAAATATTTGCTACCTATAAAGTTCACAAGTGTTCCTGCTACGATACCACCAAGATTTGCAAGATCAGGAATCAGCGCAGTTCCTTCCCCTCCATAACTCAGGATCATTGTGTAGACAACATATCTAGGAATGAGGGAGATCAGACTGACACAAAGAAAATTCACAAAAGCTTTGGTTGAGACACCAAACTCTTTAGTCTGATTATGGAACGTCCAGAAATGATTAATTATATAGTTTTGAATAACTGCTGCGACATATCCGAAAATCCAGATAAATTTAATGAGAAAATAGCTTTCTCTGGCATTAAAAGCTCTAACAAGAATGAAGTATATTCCGGCATCCGTTAAAACACCCAAACCACCCGTAACGCAAAATCTGACAAACTGATTTGACATCAATTTTTTGAAAGTTGAAGAAGAAAACATTAGAATTCCACTCGATTTCTACCATTGTCCTTGGCTACATAAAGTTTTTTATCAGCGGCGTCTATCAACTGCTCCCTCTTTGTCATGTCAGGAAGATATTCAGCAATACCGGCACTTATTGTGACATTTATTTTATGCTGATTTACAAAAACTTCGTTGTTGGCAACGGCCATTCTTATTCTTTCCGTCGTTAGAACAGCACCATTTATCGGAGTTTCAGGAAGAATGATCGTAAACTCTTCTCCACCGTATCTTGCGATATAGTCAACACTTCTAAAATAACGTCCGAAAAGTTTTGAGAGATTAGTAAGAACTGCATCTCCGGCAAGATGACCGTAAGTGTCATTGACCTTTTTAAAGAAATCAATATCGATCATAACCATTGACAGACTGTGTCCATATCTTTTTGAGCGAGTGAACTCACTTTCAAGCTTGTCATCAAATGATTTTCTATTGTATAGACCTGTAAGTCCGTCCCTTATTGAGAATTGATAGAGCTGGTCATAATATTCAGCTTCCATATCCTTACTGGCGATAAATTTAAATATTGTGTTCCCGATCTTTACCCGGTCTCCATTCTCAAGACGCTTGGGGCCATGAGTTTCCTCATCGTTAATATGTGTCTTATTTGTGCTACCCAGATCTTCCGCATAAAAGATCTTCTGCTCTTTGAAAATCCTCATATGCTTTCTTGAAACACTTGGATCATCAACAGTAATATCGCATTCCTCACCACGACCGATAACTATCGAATCATCATCGATATCACGTCTCTTCCCAAGGTTCGCGCCATAGATCTCAAGTAAAATAAACCTGTCACCCGTTAGATCAAGCTCTTTCCGTTTTGACAAGTCTAGAATCTGTGTCGCCTGTGCTGTGTCTTCGTTTCTGTCAACCATTTTCTCTCCGCCTTAAAAGAAATCCTCGCCATTCGTTTTCACTGACCTCTTCAATCAGTTCAAAACCATCCAGATCCATTTTTTCCAGGAATTCAGTTTCAGTCTCAAGAACACCAGTGAGGATCAACCAGCTGTTGGATAATCTCTTGAGATCATCTTTCAAACTGAACAACACTGATGAAATAATATTAGCAACAACAACATCAAACGGTTTTTCAAATTTAAATACCGGATCAGATGAAAAATTTATTTTTCCGACCATATCGTTGAGAACAAGATTCTCGAAAGCATTCTCTAGGGCCTCTTTATCACTGTCAACACCAGTCACTTCCAGATCCGACCTTTTTTTCAAGGCCGCGATCGAAAGAATTCCAGAACCTGTTCCAACATCGATCAGTGTTTTTATACTCTTATCTTTTCCAAGAACTTTTTCAATAAGAATAGCAGCAATTCTGGTAGTTTCGTGATGACCAGTTCCAAAACCTCTTGAAGGATTTATAACAAGATTTCCGGATCTGCTGTCCCATGGAGGAACAACTGTTATGTGTCCCATTTTTACAGGCTTGAAATACTCTCTCCATTTTTCGACCCAGTCACCTTGTGATATGATAGAAAGATTTAGAGTTTTCAGCCTCTTCTTCATCTCGGGAGTTTTCTCGAAATATAATATGAGTGCATTATCCCGTTCCATACTTCCGAGAAAACCCTCAGTCTGATAGAATTTTTCTACGGCATAGTCTCTTGGAACTACTGCCTGATACCATTGATTCATGATCGCCTTCCAAATTAACTTAAGTGTATGATAATGATTGTGGCTGAAAAATCAAAAAATGTGCCGTTTAAACCTAACTTTTTTTAAGAATTTTTTCTGACTCCGACTTCAGGATTTCCTTTACAATGACAAAGACTTCATGCTGACCATAAGTTTTTTGATCACCAGTCTCCATATTCTTCATCAGAACTGTCTTTTCCTGAACCTCATCTTCACCGAAAATAAATGTATAACCGGAATTCATCTTTGATGCTTTCTGGAGAGCTTTCTTCAGCTTTTTAGGCTTATAATCAGCAGTAAATACAACAGGGTGATGAGACATGTGCTTTGCAAAGTGCACAAGATCAGGCACAGCCTCTTTTGTTAAAGCAAAGCCTGTTGAAATAAGAGGATCTGAATAAAAATCTTCCGGAATCATGTCAAAAAGCCTTTCGAGCCCCATTGCGAATCCTGTTGCCGGTGTCTGAGGTCCACCAATATCAGAAATAAGGTTGTCGTATCTTCCGCCACCTGCAACCGCATTTTGAGAACCGCCTGTATCCGCAAGAATTTCAAATGCTGTTCTCGTGTAATAATCAAGTCCGCGAACAATAAAAGGATCGACTTCAAAAGGGACATGAAAAACATTAAGCGACTCTTTGAGCTGTGAAAAATGATCTTTGCACTCTTCACACAGGTGATCTGTCATAATAGGAACATCAGAATATTTTTCCTTTGGCTTACAGATCTTGCAGTCTAAAAGTCTCAAAGGATTAGTCTCAAGTCTGCTTATACAATCACTACATAGATCATCTTTTCTGGAAGAAAAATACTCTATAAGCTTTTCACGGTAAACTGGCCGGCAATTCTTACAACCTATTGAATTAATTAACACTTGCTGGTCAATCTTAAAGTGCTTCATTATCCTGTAAGCCGTGTAGATCATCTCTGCATCTGATTGCGGTGTTTCATCTCCCAGAATCTCAATTCCAAGCTGATGGAACTGACGATAACGCCCTTTCTGGGGTCTTTCGTATCTGAAAAAAGGTCCGATATAAAATAACTTCAAAGGAAGAATGTTGTCTATATCCATTCGATGCTCAACAAAACTTCTTACAACACCGGCCGTACCTTCAGGACGAAGTGCAATATGTCTGTCTTTTTTATCTTTAAAATCATACATTTCCTTTTGAACAACATCTGTAGTCTCTCCCACACTTCTTTTAAAAAGTGCATAATCCTCAACGATTGGAGTTCTTATCTCAGTGAAATTTCCATTTGAAATAAGCATTTTAATATCATCTTCCATCCTTGCCCAGCGGAAAGCGTTCTTTCCATAAAGGTCATTCATTCCCTTAACAGCTTTTATCATCACAGCACTCCTTCAAATTTCTTTTCAATATCATCATAGATCTCATCCATTCCCAAAGATCCGTCAAGAAAGACAACTTTCAGTCTATCTTCAAAATCTTTAATTATTCTACGATAGTTATTATCAATTTCCGTGAGAAAATCTTTTGTTTCATAGAGCTCGGTATCATTTCTAAACTTTTTAATTCGCTCAAGGGCCTTGTCAATGGAAACATCAATAAAAACCAGAATATCCGGAAGCATTGCAAACCTATTGATACCTTTGACCCATTCGTAGCTTACGTTCGTTGACTGATAGGCAACTGAAGAAAAGAAATATCTGTCCGTAAGAACAGTTTTCTTATCTTTCAATGCCGGCCATATCCTTTTCTGGAGATGGTCTAATCTATCTGCGGCAAACATCAGACCAAGTTTTTCATGCAGAAGTGGAGTGTCATTTTTCGAGTTTTTCAGCTCATCTCTAATGAGTTTGCCAATGGGTAGATCCGTAGGTTCAGCTGTGTGAACAACTGTATGACCTTTTTTCTCAAGGAATTTTTTCAACTCCTTTATGGTCGTACTTTTCCCGGAACCATCTATTCCTTCAACAGCTATGAACATGCTACTCTCCGTTTAATTCATAAATTTTAAGATCATCAAAGTGAACTTCTGACTTCCAGTTACCAAAAGAGAGTCTTTTAAACCCCCTTTCAACTTTAAGCGGATCTTCATCATTATAATCAAGGAAGAGCTTTCCATTAACAAACCATTGGATCTTCTGACTTTTTCTAACCACCTTAACTTTGTATCTTTCACTTTTGTTTAATCTGGTCTTTTTTTCTTCAGAGCGTTTCTTTTCATGCTCATGGAGCTTTGAAATAACTGAAATTCGGTTGCTCCAACCACCAAGGATAAAAGAATATCCGTCACCATGATCGTGGATCTTTCCATCGCCCCAAAGATTGAATTTCACATCGACGCCTTCACTTTCGCTCCACATTGTAAGCTCAACGATTCCATTTTGTGGAAGTTCAATTCCTGAAAGAACAAGATTCTTGTTTTTTGCTGTTACGCTGACAACTTCGCCATTTTCTATTTTCCAGTCACCGCCCAAAACTGTGTACTTGTCTCCGAGCTGCGTTCTGTTAAAATCATCAGCGAAAACTAAAGCACCTTTTTCTTCTTTACAACCAGCAAAAACCAAAAAAAGCATAAAAACTGTCACAAACCTCATTTTCACCTCCAAATCAGACGCGGAAGATACCAGAAACACTCAGGAGTTCAACTTTTTCATCAACCAGGCCATATTCGTTCCAAGAGTTTCCATGGTTTTCATTCCCTCTTCATCTTCTTGAACGTCACCTATTTCTTTGCCAATTCCCAAATTCCAGTAGCTTGAACCTGGAATAACCATTTCAGAAACAAGGAAATAGTTGTTGATAGCCTGAAAAACATTGAGAGCGCCGGCTCGCCTTACAGCAGTGACAGCAGCTCCAACTTTTTTCTTAAGCAGAACCCCATTTCCTCTTGTGACATAGCCTGTTCTATCGATAAAAGCCTTTGTTTCAGCATTTAAAGCAGCAAAATAAGTCGGTGAACCGATAATAATTCCATCAGCTTCGATCATTTTAGTAATACATTCATTAATAATATCATCATCAAAAATGCACTTAGTATTCTGAAGCTCTCTACATTTTCCACAAGCTTGACAACCACGGATCAACTTTCCACCGATCTGCACAAGCTCACACTCGATCCCTTCTTTTTCAAGAACCTTAAAAACCTCTTTAATCATCAAAGAAGTATTACCATTTTTTCTTGGACTACCGTTAAATGCTACAACTTTCATTACAAATCTCCTCCTGAAAAATTAACTGTCACAGAAATATAACGATTTTTTTACTTATATTCGCAGAGATATGCTGTATCGACTTTTACTTTAAGTTGAAATTTTGAATCTTTATCAACTATAAATGTGGTTCCGGCTTTAAAATCGTTCCATTCGTTCGATCCGGGAAGTTTCACGGTGAGCATTCCTGCAATAACAGTCATGTGTTCAACGGTTGTCGTTCCAAATTCATATTCGCCAGGAGCCATTACACCGACTGTTGTGTTACCGTTTCCGGGATCGAATCCAAGCGAAGCAACTTTTCCGTCAAAATACTGATTAATTTTAAACATTCTATCCTCCGCTCATGAGATGAATGACCTTTACATCGGCACCGGCAGGAACTTTTGTTTCAGGCCATTCGCCCCGTTTTATAATATTTTCGTTTACATGAATAACGAGCATTTTGAATGTGTACTTCATGACTGAAAGGACATCTGTTACCGTCATCCCTTCAAACCACTCTATCACATTTCCGTTTACTGTTATCGTCCTGTCCATCTTCTTACTGTAATGGTTTTACAATTTCAATAACTTCAGGAAGGTCCATTCCGATCTCCTTGAGATGCTCAATTGTCGGAACACCGTTTTTTGTCCATCCGCGACGTTGATAAACAGCATCCAGAAGTTTTTCGTAACGATCTTCTCTATATACTCTCATTGCCGCCATTTTCTCTTCGGTGGATTTTCCGCTTGGGTCAAAGTTTACAAGTTCTTTCAACTGCTTGTCATAAAAAGCTTCACGGCTCAAATATTCTCCTTTTGTGACAGGTCCACAGGCTCTGTATGGCTGTGCATCATGCTTTCTAAGTCCATAACCGCGTCTGATATTGAAAATTCTCTGGAAATTATAAACCCTTTCCGACTGTCTCAGCAATTCTTTTTTATCGATATTATTTCCTGTGACAGCATTATAGATAATTACATAGCTTTCAACATGCTCAGGAACTTTTGCCGGCTCTGAAGTCTGGCTGTTGTTCTCCGGTTCAACATCATTCCATGGAAGTTTGCAGAATCCCTGAAGACCGAACCATGTCCGAAACATCGGGAAATAGTGGAGAGCTTCTGCTTTGTCATCAAAGGTGGGAATCTGATTATTAACCATATCCATAAAAATCAGCCAAGCCTCATCATGCTGAGGACCTTTGTTGGTCATTGCATATCCACCCTGCTGTGCAAGAGATTCCTTTGAAACATACTGTGAATATTCAAGGCCTTTATTTTCCATGCCGATATCATTCATGAAATTTATGTCACCCCATCCTTTTTCAGCGAATATTTTCTTTGCAGCACGGACACCTTTTCCTGCAATAAGACCGAAACCTTCACCTTTTGCCATCTGATGAAGAAGTTCAAGAGCGGCATCTTTGTTTCCAAAGTTAAGCTCAAGACCGCCTGTTCTTTCTTTATTAAGGATCCCTTTTTCATAACATTCCATGAGAAAAGCTGTTGTTGTACCGAAAGTAATCGTGCAGATACCATATGTGTCACAATAAAAATTAACTTCAATTATATGATCGGCATCAAAAATTCCGCAGTTTGAACCCACACCGGCAGCTGTTTCATATTCAGGACCGTCAACAAGAACTTTTTCACCTTTATATGGACCGGTTCTGAGTTCAAATCCGTCAACAGCTTTCGAACAGCTCATCGAACAACCAAACCAGCAACCTTCAAGATTTTTCCATGTCTGAGTGAACTTTGATTTAAAAACTTCTGAATGAATGTTTGCTATCTGACTGTCATCTCCTCCAAACTGGAAATTTTTTGTCGGAAGAATGTCATACTGATTCATGATCTCCATAAGATGAGCAGTACCTTTTGTTCTCATTTCACACTGGCTTTCATCAAACATTTTCATCTCTTTGTTAAAACGCTGGCCTCTTTCTGAAATAGCTTTCAAGTCAGCAACATGATTAAGGTCTCCCTTAACTCCTGTCCCGATTGCAACAAGTGCTTTTATTTTCTTATTTCTGAAAACTGTTCCGATCCCGCCGCGGCCTGCCTGTTTGAGTCTGCAAAGCTTTCTGCGGGGATCATAGAAACTGAAATTGAGCATTCCAATAAGAGAATTGTCAGCCGCTTTTCCTGCAGAAACAACAGCTATATTCATTTTATCCCTTTCATCAAGAGCATACATTTCTGTCAACTGTTCGGCAAGGATATGACTGTCAACTGCTTCTTCAGGTGCTTCTTCAATCGAAACAGTATTTGTTCTTCCGTCAATAATAACAATTACATCTTTTTCGGCTTTTCCCTGAAGCTCAAGTGCGTCAAATCCGTTAAATTTCATATACGGACCAAAGTATCCGCCGACATTGCTGTCCATGATAGAGTCAGTCTGAGGAGAAATAGAAACAACAAGTGATTTTCCTGCACCACTGTACTGAGTGATACCGGCACAAGGTCCAGGGCTGATAACAACTTCATTTTCAGGATCGTCCCATTTTGTATCAGGTTTTGTCGCATCCCACAGAAGTTTCAGACCGAAACCCTTTCCACCAACAAACTTGTCTTTCATAAACTGAGTTACCGGTTTTTCAGAAATTTCGTTGTTAGAAAGATTAATGTGAAGAGTTCTGTTGTTGTACCCAAGTTTAATTTCGTGTGGCAAATAGGTGTAAAGTTTAAGCTGTTTGTGTTCGCTTTTCATAGCTTTTAAATCCATAAAAACCTCCAATCTATAAATGAAAATTAACAAAATCGCTTTTGAGAATCCTTTCCAAACATGGGAGGCAACAGCTTTTCAACTGAAACCCAGGTCTTTTCCCATAGCCGAAACCTTAGGGAAAAAACTCGGAATCTTCTGACCAGACCACTTTATATTATTGAGTTGTATTTGTAAATAGTATGGAGTAAAAAATTGTTAGGATCGTAGCTAATGATCTTTTCTCAAGATCCAGCGACTGAAAAATTTATCTGAAATATAGTATCTTCCATCGCTATCTTTGTCCAATACATCATTTTCTAGGAGTTTTTTCACAGTTCTCTGAATTGTAGAAGCTGACGGAAGCTGATGTTTCTTAATAAACTCTGTTGAATAGATTGCTGAAGTATACTTTTCTTTTGCTATTGACAAAATGAGCTTTTTCTCGTTAACAGAAAAATTCTCCCATTCACTTAAGAACGCATGCGACTCTCTCCGCATAAGAATTTCAAACGCCTCATCCACAGTTGATACTGCTGTCATATCCGTATCGGCAATTTCGAAACATACACTACTAAGCATCTGGGTATAAAATGGATGTCCATCTGTTATGGAAAAAAGATATTCAACACAATCAGAAGAAATTGTCTTCCCGACACTTTTAAACTTTTCCATAATAAATGGAATCCAGTGATCAAGCGATATATAACTTACAGGATAGTGCGCAGCACTTCTATAAAGCGGACTTGATTTATCCATAAACATCTCTCGAATCATATGCTTCCTGCTTCCGCAAAAAATATAGGAAATATCTTCATGATGTTGAATAACACTTCTCAAAACCCTTTCAGCCCTATCACTTTCAAACGACCTTATCTGCGGAAATTCATCAAAAATTATTACCAGCTGTTTTTGAGGATATATTTCAGCGATCTTTTCAGGAATTGAAAGAACTTCTTCCAAAACGGTATTTTGAAGTGACGCAGGTATAGCTCCAAAGGAAATTGTAGGGTTTCCCTCACTGTCAACCGTGATGGAAGGTGAGATAGAACCAAAGAACTCCTTGGCAAAGTTAAAAATCTTTTCCTTTTTTGTTTCATAGGCTTTAGCATAAGCATTGGCACAAGCAGTAATAAAATCTTTTTCGGAAATGCACTTCCAGATATCAATATAGACTGGAATGAAATCATCTTTATCAAGGCTTGATATCAGTTTTTTAAGAAGTGAGGTTTTTCCAAGCCTCCTTTCACCAAAAATAAAAAGCTTTCTTGAACTCTCGACCGCCTTTTTAAGATCATAAAGCTCCTGAACCCTGTTACAGAACGAATCACCTGTCACAGCAACACCGAAAGAAAACGGATTTCGCATAAAAACCTCCTTAAAAAACCAATTACGCAAAAACAATAATAACTTTTAAGTTGAATTTGTCAATAATTTCAAGCCAATCACTTTCATAAATCAAATTACGCAAATTGCGTTACGCAAAAACGGTAATTTGCTGGATGATTGGAATCTAGTACACCCAGTCCTTTAGATCATCGAATAATTTTTCTTTGCACAGGATATCCTTGACATGCTTTTTCTTTTGAAATGATATCGGATATTCAACGATTTTAGCTTTCTCTGAGTAAAAGTTTCTGATTATCAGTCTTATGATGAAATGTGGCAGCTTCAGTTCTTCAGGTTTGTCTTTTTTTTCTACTTCATTTTTTTCTATAATGTAACCATGGCTTCCAGAGGCTCCATATTTCATATAAAGACCATTTTTCATTCCTTCTATCAAATATGATTTTTTCGGGGCCTCCATTAAAAGACGGCCTTTCCTATCAATTTTCTGGTACTTCCAGAATCCAAGTTTATATATTTCATTTTCAAACCGGGTCCATTCATATTTACTCATTTGATAATTGTAATCGGAGAGATAATAACAATTATTATAATAACCCAAAAACATAAAATGAGGTTGATGGATCCTCATTATTCCACCTGAATCATTTTCTTCAAAAGTCGCAAACCATGACATCCTTGCATAATGTGCATGGATTCTGTATTTCGTGTTTTTATCACCAGTTTTGAAAGGCTCCTCTTTGTATTCAGCTAAAAGATTAAGGAAATCCTCATAAATATGCGGATACGAATGATAATTCGGAACATATGGAATTATATAGCCCTGCTCAGATGCTTTTACATTCTTGTTCGCCAAGGAACATGAAAGAAGGAAAATCACAGCAATTAGAGCTATCATCTTGTTTTTATTCATCATTTTCACACCCCAGCTTTTTAACAAGTGTTCCATTTTCCCAGATTCCTTTGCACTTATCTCCGTCAGTGAAGATTATCACTCCTTTGCCATGTTTCCGATTATTAACCCACTCACCCTCAAAAACATCCCCATCAGAATCTGTCCATCTGCCATGACCCGACATTCTTCCATATTCATTTTTCTCGCCTTCATATCTAATTAGCGAACTATTTTCATAAAAAAGGTAGCCTGCATAAATATTAGAAATCACGATAACAACATAGATTGCTATAACATCCCTCTTTTTCACCTTTTTTCTTCTTTTCGCATACTTTAGTTTTTTGTGTAAAAAATAACTCATGTAAACTATCATTCCAATAGTGTTTAAATAAAAAACGTAATTATGTGTGGTGGTTGAGTTTAAGAAATTAGGAAATAGAACCAAAAGAATAAGAGAAATCTCCATATAGTGTAAAAACTCATATAATTCAAACAGTTGAAACATTTCAGGATCAGTGTTGTTCTTTTCTTTCCAGTTAAAATAAATATAGAACCAAAAAAATATAAAAATCGAGTAAGAAAAAGGCGACACGATCAAAACCAAAACCACTTCTAAAAGCCACATCCAAAGCAGATTTCTTGATTCTTTTTTGAATATTGAAAATTTTGAACTCAAACTGTCAGTCATAATGTGCCATATTGCCAGTATTTAAATAAAACCAGAGCCAAAGCAAACACAAATGATAATAAATATTCTAACACAACCAACAAAAAAGAAAGAAAAAGAGTGATTTTGATCTTTGAATTATCCGAGTATCCTTCCAGTCTATCAAATGTTAAAAAAACTGATCCTAAAAATGAGCAAATTATAACACAATATAATGATCCAATAGAAAAGTTTGAACTACCTTTAAAGAGGGTTTCTCCGACTATGTAGATGAAAAACAACACTAAAACAAAAACTGCAAGTATCTGTCAAGCGACAATTACTTTTTCCCTCAACGACAATTATTTTTACCGGTTGAAGTTGCTTAAAAACGTATCATAAATCAAAGAACAAATTTCATTTTTTTTATTTTTTCTGGATCTCTTTTTTAGCT
>Ga0222665_1001298_pt1 | contig 11539 bp, 9 predicted proteins | sample AntAcemetagen653_FD_179853 | JGI IMG/M metagenome (GOLD analysis project Ga0222665, IMG submission 179853) | Saline water microbial communities from Ace Lake, Antarctica - #653 | ecosystem: Environmental > Aquatic > Non-marine Saline and Alkaline > Saline | place: Antarctica: Ace Lake | collected...
CACAATTCCGGTGGGAGTACTTCCACAGCAAAAAGAAAACCCTTTGTATTGATTCACATTGAGCAATTTGAGGATAAAACAAATGCTTTAAAACGGGAATTATTTCTAAAAACTCTTGAGGGAGGTAGTCAACTAAAATCGTATTTGCAGAAGCAACATATTCTTGATGAACATGAGCAATTGACGTTGGGGAAATGGTAGCTCGGGCGTACGCCAGGTCGTTGGTTCGAATCCGGCCCCCGCTACTAAAAGCCTCAATTTGAGGCTTTTTTTGTTTAGAACATTTTTTATTATGTATTTTGTATATGTTTTATATTCTCTAAAAGACCATCGTTTATATAAAGGTTTCACTTCAAATATTCAAAAACGCTTGATTAAGCACAATTCCGGTGGGAGTACTTCCACCGCAAAAAGAAAACCCTTTGTATTGATTCACATTGAGCAATTTGAGGATAAAACAAATGCCTTAAAACGGGAATTATTTCTAAAAACTCTTGAGGGAGGTACTCAATTAAAATTATATTTACAAAAGCAACATATTCTTGATGAACATGAGCAATTGACTTTGGGACAATGGTAGCTCGTTGGTTCGAATCCGGCCCCCGCTACTAAAAGCCTCAATTTGAGGCTTTTCATGTTTAAAACAATTAAAAAAAATAATAAGCCCTTTACACAACTTAAATATTTAGAGATAATTCATAAATTTGCAATAAAAGAAGTTAATGCTTTTTATTTTTATTAAAATCATTACCAATAAGTAATTTAACAATAAACACTTAAATGGATAAATGAGAAATAATATGTATAATGTATTAATTATTTGCAAGTTAGGCACTATAAAAAAATAAAGACTATGAAGAACAGTTTTTTGACTTTGCTAATTATTTGTTTTTTCGGATCAATTTTCGGACAAAACAAACTGGAAATTAATTTTGATTCGATAAAGGCTAAGATTGAATATCCGGAAAGTGATAATTATTATCCGAAATTATTAAAAAGATTTAAAGAGTTTGATACAACTCTGACACATCAAGATTATGCCTTGATTTATTATGGGTTCTCATTTCAAGATGATTATATAAAAAATAAACCTGAAGAATTTACGCTTAAAGATTTAGTGAAAACTGAAGATTATGAGAAAATAATTATTGAATGTCAAAAAGTCTTAAACAAAAATCCCGTAAGTCTTAGAGCAAATAATGAAATGGGATATTCTCTTTTCAAATTAAATAAACCTGATTCGGAATGGAAAAAATATCAAAAAAGATATCGTGCAATTCGTAAAGTGATTGCATATAGTGGACATGGTTATAGTCCTGAAACTGCATTCAAAGTTATCTACGTTTCAGATGAATACAATATGCTATACAAATATTTTGATATTCAAAAAATTCATCAACAATCATTAGTGGGATTATGTGATAAATTTGTTGTTGACCCAAGTGAATATTACAAAGGGAATGAAGTGTACTTTGATATATCAAGAAAATTAATAAGACAACAACAAATAATTGATAACAAATGATATATAGTGGATAACAAGGGCTATAGCCAAAGCAGGTTGAAGTGGGGAAAGCGAGTTTCTATGCTCGATGGAAACTTTTTAGTGGTGGATAATGATACTGCTACGAAAACCCGCTCAGGCCATAGCCTCGACCTTTGTAGGACATTAACGAGGAGTACTTTGTAATTTAAATTAATTTAAAATAGAATCAAATGAAATGGAATAGTGAAAAGATATTAAGTATTTCTGCAATACTTGTTAGTATTGGTACTTTTACTGTATTTGCGTATCAGACAAACTTAATGAGGAAACAGCAACATATGTCAGTCTATCCTCATTTACAGTTTAATAGTTACCATAATTATTCTAAAAACTACAAATATGTTCTAACAAATAAAGGCATCGGGCCGGAAATAATAACTCTTTCAGAAGTTCGGATAAACGGAAAAACAAAAGATCAAGATCTGGCATCCTATTTAAGAGAAACTATTATAAAGAGAAAAGATAGTATTATTTTCACGTCTTCGAACATACCAGAGGGATTATTGATAGCTGAAAAAGAATCTATTGAAATAGTTTTGCTTTCAGGGGAAAATACTTATGCTAATTCTGTAAAATTATACGATTATATACACAATGACAGCTTAGAGTTTATGATTGAGTATGAATCCATTTATGGTAATAAATGGAAGATAAGTAATAGGGATGATTTGCCAATTAAAATTGATTAAATTGACAATGTTTCATTTGCCAACCGAAAACTTCATTGAAAAAAAAATAATTTATGGAATTTAAAATCACATCCGAATTTAAAGCAACCGGAGATCAGCCGGAAGCAATCAAACAATTAGTTGAAGGGATTAATAGAAATGATGCTGCACAAACCTTGCTTGGTGTAACAGGTTCAGGAAAAACATTTACAATTGCAAACGTTATTCAAGAAGTTAAAAAACCTACCCTTGTTTTAAGCCATAATAAAACTCTTGCTGCTCAATTATATGGAGAATTCAAGCAATTTTTTCCTAAAAATTCTGTCGAATATTTCGTTTCGTACTATGACTATTATCAACCTGAAGCTTATCTTCCGGTATCAAATACATATATCGAAAAAGACCTGAAAATTAACGACGAAATCGAGAAGCTTCGGCTGAGCACTTCATCATCTTTATTATCTGGAAGAGAAGATATAATTGTCGTTTCATCTGTATCTTGTATTTATGGAATTGGGAATCCCGATGATTTCACCAATAATGTGATACGAATTAAAAAAGGAGATATAATCAGTCGGAATCGCTTTTTGCATTTTCTTGTAGCAGCTTTGTATTCAAGAAACGAGGTCGAATTTTTTCGAGGAAACTTTAGAGTTAAAGGCGATACGGTCGATATTTTTCCTGCTTATGCCGATTTTGCTTATAGAGTGATTTTCTTTGGTGATGAAATCGAGTCGATTGAAAGTTTTTATCCTATTGATGGATTAAAAATTGAAGAACATGAAAATATTGCAATTTATCCGGCAAATATTTTTGTTACATCGCAAGAAAAAATGCATGAATCAATTTACAAAATCCAAGATGATTTGGTTAAGCACATTGATTATTTTAAGGAAAACGGTAAACATCTTGAAGCAAAACGACTTGAAGATAGAGTTTCTTACGATATTGAAATGATGCGTGAACTTGGTTATTGTTCCGGTATTGAAAATTATTCGAGATATTTTGACGGCCGATTACCCGGCTCTCGCCCTTTTTGTTTAATCGACTATTTCCCTGATGATTTCTTACTCGTTATTGACGAAAGCCATGTTACTATTCCCCAGGTCAGGGCAATGTATGGTGGAGATAGGTCAAGGAAACAAAATCTGGTTGAATATGGCTTCAGGCTTCCTTCGGCAATGGATAACAGACCCTTAAAATTTGAGGAGTTTGAAAGTGTAATCAATACGGTGATTTTTGTAAGTGCCACACCTGCAGATTATGAATTACAAAAATCTGAAGGAATTATTGTTGAGCAAATAATCCGTCCAACCGGATTACTCGAGCCAAACATCGAAGTTAAGCCAAGCATGAATCAAATTGACGACCTTCTTGATGAAATTGAGCATACCATTAACAAAGGAAACAGGGTTCTTGTAACTACTCTTACTAAACGTATGGCTGAGGAACTCACAAAATATTTCTTAAATCTAAATATAAAATGTCGATATATTCATTCCGATGTTGATACACTTGAACGAGTAGAAATTATGCGTGAACTCAGGCTTGGGGAAATTGATGTTTTAATCGGGGTTAATTTGTTAAGAGAGGGTTTGGATTTACCGGAGGTTTCATTGGTAGCAATTCTCGATGCCGACAAAGAAGGATTTTTACGATCGGAACGATCACTGACTCAAACAGCAGGACGTGCTGCTAGAAATGTTAACAGTAAAGTTATAATGTATGCTGACAAAATAACAAACTCTATGCAACGGACTATTGATGAAACCGATAGGCGACGCGAAAAACAATTTCTTTATAATCAAAAACACAATATTACACCAACTCCCATTAAAAAATCTATAGAATCAATAATGGGTCAAACTGCAGTTGCTGATGCAAAAAAAACCGAACAAAAAACTTATATCGAAAACGAATCGACAAGTATTGCAGCCGATCCGGTAGTTCGTTATATGTCAAAAGATCAACTTCAAAAAGCAATCACAAAACACAAAAAATTAATTGAAAAAGTTGCCAAAGAGCTTGATTTCATTGAAGCCTCCCGGCTTAGAGACGAATTATATGAGTTACAAAAAATTTATAATAACTTATAAACTCTTCGATCCACACAATCATTTAATGTGATCTGCCTGAAAGAATTTAATAAATAATAATTTTTAATTTCATCTATCTAAATATCAGGCCATCCAAAAAATACAACTTAATTATTTTTCGTCATAAAAAAAACAATAACTTTTTTTTTAAAAAAAATCTAAACTTATTAACCGTTAATTGTAGATAACTTTCATTTATTATGGTATTAGTAGAATAAATTTATTTATTTTTGTGAGATTATGAAAATAAATTAGACATAGTATTGTTTTAATTTTTTAAACATTAATCAACAAGTATAAAATTAAAAAGAGAAGATGAAAAAAAATATTCTTGTAATCGACGATGAATTAAGCATTAGGATACTTTTAGAAAACTTTCTTAAAAAAGAATTTGATGTTGTTACAAAAAACGATGGCTTAGATGCCTTAACATGGATGGAAGAAGGAAACTTACCCGATTTGATTGTTGCTGATATACAAATGCCTAACCTTGATGGTTATGAATTTATTAAAAATGTCAGAGCAAGCGGCTTCTTCAAAGACATTCCAATGATAATGTTATCTGGTATCGAAAGCAGTTCGGAAAAAGTAAAATGCCTGAAACTTGGCGCAAATGATTATATTGTTAAGCCTTTTAATCCTGAAGAACTATCAATTAGAATTGAGTTATTGTTAACAAGAAAATAATCACAATTACAAATTGATTATCTAATGGAAAATCACGTGCTTACAAAATTTAATGTTTTATATATAGGTTCAGATAACACAATAATAGATCAGTTCGTTAATGAACCAGATAAATTTGAGTTTGTTGCGGCTGAAAACGGCCTTTTAGCAATTTCTTTGCTTGAAAATAAGCAATTTGATGTGATTTTATGTGAAAACAATCTTCCGGGAATGAAAGGATTTGAAATTCACAAGTTGCTTAATTCTAACAATAAATATAAAAGCATTATATTTTTCCTGATTGTACATGAGTTTTCAATTAAAACTAAAGAAAAAGCAATTAAAGAAAAAGTTGATGATTATTATGTTGCACCTCTAAACATCACCAATCTTTACGACAGAATCAGGTTTTTATTGGATTTCAAAAATCGAATAAGTAAACCATCAACAGAAATTCAGGTTGGCAAAGAATATAAAATGCCTTTTATAAAAAGAGCATTTGATATAATTGTGTCGGGTACAATTCTCATTATTTTATCTCCTTTGCTGTTGTTTGTTGCATTATTAATCCGTCTCGAATCAAAAGGAAAAGTTTACTATATTTCAAAAAGAGTTGGTACGGGGTATAAAATTTTTGATTTTTATAAGTTTCGCTCCATGTCAACCGATGCCGATAAACAACTTCTGGATATGAAGCATCTTAATCAATACCAATCAGAAGTAATTGAAGATGAAGATATTGATCTTGATGAAAAATGTCCTGAGTGTGAAAGGTTAGGAAAATTCTGTTCACCTATCCTTCACATAGAAGGAAGAAAAATTTGTGAAAATCAATACTTAAAAATTAAAAGGAAGGATTCAAAAAGTGCTTTTATAAAAATCAAAGATGATCCGAGAATCACTAAAATAGGGAAATTTATTAGAAATTTAAGTATTGATGAGCTCCCTCAATTAATAAATGTTTTAAAGGGCGATATGTCAATAGTTGGAAATCGGCCCTTGCCTCTTTATGAGGCTGAGTTGATTACTTCAGATAAATGGAGTAAGCGTTTTAAAGCTCCCGCAGGAATTACCGGAAAATGGCAAGTTGAAAAAAGAGGAAGAGGAGAAATGTCGGAGGAAGAAAGAAAGGAATTAGATAATGCTTATGCTGATAAAAATTCATTTTTGGGTGATGTTATATTAATTTTAAAAACAATTCCGGCAGTTTTTCAAAAAGAAAATGTTTGAAATAATTTTATATATTTTTGGTTAGTATTCAAAGTCTTAAACAAATCACATTGAAACAAAAACAATAGATTGTTAATAAAAATTTAAAAAAATTAAATATTTCTTATGTCGTAAACAAAAATAAATTGTAGCTTTTCGGGCTTTTTGTTAACTTTTTGTAAAAAAATATTAATTAATGCACCTTTTAAAATCACTTTTGTTAAAACTCATAATATTATTTATAATAATAAGTAGTAGTTCCATATGTATTAATGCACAGGAAGTTGCAACTCAGCAGGTTGATAGCTCAATGTATTATAACCCTTTAATAGATGATATTACCGAAAAAATACCTCCTTTAGAAGCATTAATTGAAATGGCAATACAGTTTTCACCAAAAGTGAAATTAACCGATGCCCAATTAGGAGTCAATTATTGTGATCTAAAATCATCAAAAAGAAACTGGACAAAAGATTTTGGTATTGAGGGATATGGTCAATACGGTAATTATTTCTTTGAAGATAAAATTGAAAACATTCAACCAAATTTTGTGCTTTCAACCTCTCTCCGAACTGTTTTTGCACTTTCTGTCTATCTAAGAATGCCCGCAATTGATATTGTTAACAGAAATAACGAAATCAATAAATCTAAATGGCTTATTGAACAAACTTTAGCACAAAGAAAACAAGAAGAATTAGAGATCAGACAAGATGTAATATTACAATATAATAGATTAATTCAATCTCAAAAATTATTACGTATAGTTAATGAATTTCAACAATATACTTTGCTTCAAATGCAAATGGCAGAAAGAGAATATTTGAATGGAGATATAACAATAGCCGAGTTAACACGACTAAAAGATATTCAGATGATTAGAGCTGTTGAGTTTCAAGATAGGATTTATGAACTTTATATGGCATACGATTTATTGCAAGAACTAATAGGAGTACGTTTTAATTTAATAAATGTGATAAAGTAAAGAATGGATATATACCAATTAATACAGTTATTTAAACGACATATATTACTTTTGATTATTGTACCTTTAGTACTTGCATTTACGGTATATCTGTTTACACGTAATAAAAAGAAGAATTATACTAGTCAAACTGTTGTTTATACAGGTATTGCGACCGGATATTCAATTGAAACAACCGGGACACGAACACTTGATTATTTCGGTACGAATATGCAATTCGACAATATGATCAATATGTTGAAATCGCGCCAAACTCTTGAGCAAACCTCAATTACTCTCTTTGCACAAGATCTTTCTTTAGAAGGATATAATCCACAATACATTTCGGAAAGTAATTATTATGCTCTTCAAGGCATTGTTCCAAAACTTGTTAAGGATCTTGTTGTTAAAAATGGTAAAACAGGCTTTCAAAGAGAAAAAGAACAGGAAATCAAATATCTTGAAGACGAAATAAAAGGGCTTGAAAGAGAAATATCTAAGAAAAAAAATAAAGCAAAAAGAGAAAGAGAAGTTAATAGTAGCCTTGATACTAATCAGGATGATGCAAAGAAAGATGAAGACTTAGGGCTTGATAAAAAAACTTTCGATAATAAAAATGAAGTAAGTGAAAACACTGATAATAATATTTATCATATTGTCCGATCGGGTGAATCTTTAGGCCAACTATCAAGCAGATATGGGAAATCAATTGGTGAGTTAATGAATATAAATCATTTACAATCAACCGCACTTTCTCCTGGCCAACAATTAATTGTTGGAAAATATAATAATTTTAATAATAATGACTCGAAAAATTATATAACTCATTCCGTTAAAGCAGGCGAAACTTTTTTTTCAATAGCAAATAAATTTAAAATATCTGTTGATGAATTAAAAATCCTCAACAATATTACTAAACAATCACTTCCTGTTGGCACAATATTAAAGATCAAGCAAATTTATCAAAATACTCAAACTAATGAAATAACGCCTGAACCAATTGATAAAGAAATAAATAGTGAAATTGGTGACCAGAAAACAAGTTCTGTACCAAAAGATTTCACTTCTACTGAAGTTGTCGAAGACATTTCAAAATATACTGAGCAACAAAATTTCATAAAAGATCCTATTATACCTCCCGGGGTAAAGCCTGAAGATTTTGATCAAACAATAAAAAACTTCACATCATATTATCTTTCAAGTGATTCAAACTTTATCTATCAATTATTACATTATACTCATCGCCATTATAGTGTTGCAGCGATACAAAGAGTTGAGGTGTATAGAGTTCAAAATAGTGATTTAATTAGAGTATCCTATACGGCAGATGATCCGGGAATTTGCCAACAAACCTTAAAAATTATTATTGAAGCGTTTATTGAAAATTACAAATTATTAAAAGAAACACAAACCGATGCTGTTGTAAAATATTTTGAAGAACAGGTTAGTCTTGCAAATGATCGTTTGAATGATGCAGAAAATCGTTTATTGAAATTCAATCAGAAAAATAATATTATTAATTATTACGAACAAAGTAAATATATAGCCGCTAGAAAAGAAGACCTTGATGTGTTTTATCAAAACGAACAAATACGGCTTGAATCTGCTTCCGCCGCATTAGACGAAATCGAAAGAGGCTTAGCAAATAGGGAAAATATTTATTTGAAATCAAGAGAAATAACTGAAAAACGTGATGAACTACAAAAGGTTGCAGAAAGAATTCTAATTGCTGAGATTGATGACGATGAAAATCCAATGCTTGGAAACAAATTAGATAATCTACATAAGCAATCTAATTCTATAAAAGACGAATTACTGATTTACACAAATCAATTATATTTATACACTCATACAACTCAGGGAATTCCAATAAAAACTCTTTTGAATGAATGGCTCGAAAATGTTATCGCTTACGAAGAAGCAAAAGCAAGTTTAAAAGTATTAGCAAAACGAAAAAATGATTTCCTCGTAACATATCGGATATTTGCACCTCTTGGAGCCATGTTGACCCGTATTGAACGAGAAATTAGTGTTGCCGAGCAATCTTATCTTGAACTTTTACACAGTTTAAACCTCGCAAAAATGCGGCAACAAAATCTTGAAATGTCTTCAAACCTTAAAGTCGTTGATGAGCCGTATTTCCCAATTACTCCTAATTCAACAAAAACAAAACTGCTTATTATTGTTGCCGCATTTTTTGGATTTATTTTAGTTGCAGCGTTAATAATAATTCTTGAATATTTCGACACAACAATAAAAACACCTGAGCGTGCTGAAAAATTAACGAAGCTCAGACTTGCTGGAGCCTATCCGAAAATTTCTTCTAAAAATGATACAATAGATTTTGGATTTATCGAAAACAGGCTTATTGAGATAATCGGTCAAAACATAAAACTTAAAATCAATCAGAATTTGGTGTACTCAATAGAGAAACCATATTTGATATTAATTTTCAGCACAAAAAATGAAGTTGGAAAAACACTTCTTACGAAAAAGATAATTGATAAATTCACCACTTACGGTGAAAAAGTATTATACTTGAATTATTCATACGATAATACGGATAATCAAATTGATGAAGCTAATGACAATTATCTGTTTTACAAGATAAGAAATAATTTTAGTGAAATTAAAGATTTCAATGAGTTAATAAACACAAAATATCTTCGACAACGAAATTATGAATATGATTATATATTTGTAGAAATTCCGGCCATTATTTATCATACATATCCACTTGAGTTAATGAAGTCTTTCGATATTTCACTACTTTTTGTTAAAGCAAACCATAGGTGGCAAAAAGCTGATATTACGGCTCTTGATACCATGAAAGAAGTATCCGGCGATGATCCGATTGTTATTCTTAACCAAACTGAACTTTTTGTTTTGGAAACAATTATTAATGGTATACCGAGCAGAGAAAAGAAGAACAAATATAAGAATATTAAAAAATATTTTTCTTTTTCAAATTCGAAGAAAAGCAAAAGTAAACGCACTTAAATTTATTTAAATTTGATAAACTTTATTAAAAGACTTGCTAAAGAAAATAATTTTTTATCATTAGCCAGTAATGGTTTAGTTGCTGCCTTTGGAGTTTTAGGGATTATTATATTAACCCGAAGTTTATCAAAAGATTCTTTTGGTGAATGGATATTATACTTAACCGGAATGGGTTTTATTGAAATGTTTCGCTTTGGGATTACCAAAATTGCAATAATCAGATTTTTATCGGGTGCAAAAGGCAATGAAAGAAAAAAATTAATCGGTTCAAATTGGCTTATCGGATTAATTGCAACTTTGATAATTGTTATTATTGTTTGGGGATTACAATTATGTTTTGCGGAAAACATTAATAAAACAGGATTCTCATTATTTTTTATTTGGTATCCTATTCTTTCGGTCATCAATCTTCCTTTTAATAATGCATTAACAATTTTGCAAGCCGATCAGAAATTTGATAAGATGCTTTTCCTTAGTATTTTCAACACAGGAGGATTTATCATCTTTCTAAGCATTAATTATTTCTTTTTTAGATATGGAATTACAACAATTGTAATTGCACACCTCTCAATAAATCTTATAACTTCAATTATTTGTCTGATTAATAAATGGGATGGGATTTCTTATATATTTCATGCTAATAAGACTACAAATAAATTAATTCTTAACTTCGGAAAATTTACAACCGGTACTTTAATAGGAAGCAATCTTTTGAAAAGCTCCGATCATATTATTATTGGCTTAAGCCCTTTTCTTGGTACTGCAGGTGTTGCTTTGTTTGCCATTCCATTAAGACTCATCGAGCTAATTGAGGTTCCCTTAAGAAGTTTTGTTGCAACTGCGTTTCCAAAAATTTCGAAAGCAAGTCTTGATAATAATAATGAAGAAGTAAAAAATTTATTTTACACTTATTCGGGAGCCGTAACATTTTTAATATTTGGAATTGTTATTTTTTGCTTCATTTTTGCTGAGCAATTAGTTTTTATACTTGGTGGAAAGGAATACCTTGAAGCCACAAATATTTTTAGAGTGTTTTTAATTTATGGATTATTAATTTCAATTGATAAATTTACCGGAGTTACCCTTGACAGTATAAATAAACCAAGGCAAAATTTTTATAAAGTAGTTTTTATGGCACTTGCAAATATTATTGGTGATTTGATTGCAGTTTTTGTTTTGCATGAAATATTCCCTCAATGGGAAGTTACAACTCTTTTATTATTCGTTGCATCTGTAACCATACTAACTACTTTAGTAGGATTGTTTTTTGGTTTCCGCTTTTTGAATAAAGAAATTCCAATAAAAATTAAATATATTTTTATCTATGGTTGGAATTTTTACAGAGGATTATTAAAAAACTTCAAATTATAAATAGCTCATTTATCATCAAACC
>Ga0222665_1001299_pt1 | contig 11526 bp, 9 predicted proteins | sample AntAcemetagen653_FD_179853 | JGI IMG/M metagenome (GOLD analysis project Ga0222665, IMG submission 179853) | Saline water microbial communities from Ace Lake, Antarctica - #653 | ecosystem: Environmental > Aquatic > Non-marine Saline and Alkaline > Saline | place: Antarctica: Ace Lake | collected...
TCTTTTAGTGTTTCCGATAGCGTCGGATGCGGAAATATGGATTCGGCGAGTTGTTTTGCAGTTAATTTATTTTGAGCAGCTATGCTAATCGAGCTGATAAGCTCTCCTGCCTCAGGTCCGACCACGACAGCCCCAATAACATTTTTAATTTTAGAATCAAAGATTAATTTTGTAAATCCTTCTGTTTGATTAATGCCAAGAGCTCGACCGTTGGCCATCATTGGAATCTTAGAGATTTTGATTTCAATATTTTTTTCTTTGGCTTCAGCTTCAGTTAAACCGCACCATGCAACTTCTGGATCTGTAAAAACAACGCAAGGAATAATGCCTTGAGCTTGATCGTTAGATGGATTTAAAATAAATTCAATGATTCGATGGGCTTCATCCGAAGCTTTGTGTGCTAAAAGAAGTCCGCCAGCTACGTCGCCGATAGCGTAAATATTTTTAACTGGAGTTTGATTGCTTTTATCAGTCTTAATGAATCCGTTTTCATCTAGAGGGATGTTTGCTTTGGAAAGATTTAAGTTTTCTGTATTTGGAACACGCCCTGTTGCAATAAGGACCTGATCAAAAGTTTCCTCAAAGATTTTTCCCTCAGGTCCGTCAAAAATAACCAAGATACCTTGATCTGTTTGTTGATAGTTTTCGACAGCTGTTGAAGTATAAATATTGGACAAGGTCAAAGAAAGTTTTTTTGATAACACAGATATGATGTCCTGGTCGGCCCCTGGCAAAAGAGTTGGCATAAGTTCGCAAATTGTTACATCTGAGCCAAAGTTTGAGTAAACAGTTGCCATTTCAAGTCCAATATATCCACCACCAATAATTAGAATTTTTTTAGGAATTGTTTTTAGTTCTAGAGCTTGTTCGGAGAAAATGACACGATCATCTTTTTGGGCATCAGCAAAAGGATTAGCTGGTAGAGAGCCCGTGGCAATAATACATTTTTCAAAGTTAAGCGTAATCGTTTCGCCTTTTGTTTTTACAGCAAGAGACGTTTCACTTGAGAATGTTGCTGCGCCTTCAATAAGGGTGATGCTGCGTTTTTTAAGCAGTTGATTGAGTCCGCCGCTTAGCCGTGCGATAACTTTGTCTTTAAACGATGCAATTTTTTCAAAATCTAAGGAAGGTTCACCAAAAGTGACGCCTATTCCAGACGCGTTTTTAGCACCTGAAATGATTTTAGCAACATGTAAAAGAGCTTTGGACGGAATACATCCATGATGAAGGCAGGTGCCGCCTAATTTTCCAGTGGCATCAATCAGGGTAACTTTGAGCCCTTTATCTGCAGCTAAAAAAGCTGCGGTATATCCAGCCGGACCTGCTCCAATAATTGCGAGTTGTGTTTGTTGTGTCATGATTTCTTTTGTTTGCGGTGACTCTGTTATTTTGGTTTTTTTAAAGTATATCGATAAAACTTTGATGTGTCAATTGTTTGCATAGGTGGGTTTTTAGCCAAGCAATTGCGCCCGAATAGCATTGTGGTATAATATTTGAGTTATGTTTAATATTTCTTTTCATATCGTATTTCTTTCTGCTGTAGAAATTTTTTTAATGGGTGCGGTAGGCTATTGGCTTATTAAGGCTAAGATTTTGCCTCGAGAAGGGCTAAAATTTTTAAATTATTTATTTTTACATATTTTCTTGCCTTGTTTTATTTTTTCGGCATTTATTGAAAAATTTAGCTTTGATCAATATCCCAATTGGTGGATTTTTCCGTTGATTGGAATGATCATGACTTTTGCGGCTATGGCTGTAGGGAAGATTGTTCTTTTGGGAGTGAAAAATATTCAGAATAAAAATGAATTTTTAGCGTTGAGTTCGTTCCAGAATTCAGGATACATTCCTCTTGTTATGGCGTCAACGATTTTGCCTGCGGCACAAGCTCAGGAAGTTCATGTGTATATTTTTCTTTTTTTAATTGGATTTAACCTTTTAATTTGGTCTTTTGGTGTTTGGCTGATCACAAAAGGTAAGGGTCAAGGATTTAATCCAAGAAATTTGTTAAATCCGCCTCTTGTGGCAACAGCTGTTGCCTTATTGGTTGTTTTCTTAGGTGTTGATCGTTTTCTTCCGGATGTGATCATGAATCCGGTTCGAGGATTTGGAGCGTGCGCCCTTCCAATTTCTATTATTTTTGTTGGTGGCAATTTGGCGTTGATTGACATTACAGAAAAAAAATATTTAAAAGAGATTGTTGTGGTTGTTTTAACAAAGTTAATTTTGTTTCCTGCAATTGTGTTGTTTGTTGTTTATCTTTTAAAGATTAAGTCTCTTGTCGGGTTACTTATTGTTTTGGAGGCCACTGTTCCAAGCGCATTGACACTTGTTGCTTTGTCCCATTATTATAAGAGTAAGGAGCATTATATTAGTCAGGCTATATTTTATGGATATCTTGTGAGTATTGTGACAGTCCCAATATTTCTTACACTTTATCAAATATTGATTAAGGCTTATTAAGATGGAAAAAAGAGTTTCTTCGACAAATAAAAAAGCATTTCGTGATTATTTCATCGTTGAGCGATGGGAGTGTGGCATTGCTTTATCCGGAAGCGAGGTTAAGTCGATTCGAGATGGAGGGATAAGCTTTAAAGATAGCTTTGCGCGCATCGAGGGCGACGAGGTCTATCTTTACAGTCTCTATATCAATCCGTATTTACAGGCTAGCTATCTTAATTCTGATGCGGATAGAAAGCGTAAGCTTCTTTTGCATAAAAAAGAAATTAAAAAGATTCTAGGGCGCATGACACAGCGAGGTCTTACGCTTGTGCCAACAAAAATTTATTTTAATGCTCGAAATTTTGTTAAGGTGGAAATCGGCCTTGCGAAAGGCAAAAAGTTTTTTGATAAGCGTGAAACGATAAAGAAGCGTGATATCAAAAAAGAGGTGGATAGAGCTGTTCGTAACCACCAGTCTCATCGATAACCATTTCTTGAAAAACATTAAAAATCAGCTATAATTGAAACGTTGTTTCAGTAATGCTTGGTTTATAGCATTACACTTACGTTCTTTAAAAGGGGGTGACAAGGCTTCGACTTGAGTTTTCACCCGATATTGGTGGCATGCCGAGGATGTCTAGTTGGCCTCGTTAAATATCTAGGCAAATAATAAACGCAGATAACCTAATCGCGAAAGCTAACGAGATTGTTGAACCAATCTTCGCTGGCGAACCAGTTCTTGCTTAAATAAGCAAGGCCCTTTTTCAAGATTTTGTCTACGGGTTTTGAAAAAGGACATTTAGTAGGCTGGCTTTGTTGATCGCCTTTGTTGACAAAGTGAGACTCAAAGGCTAGTTTTGATAATGTTTGTTTGTTTAAAGTGATCAAAGCGAAGTTCAAAAAACAAACTATGCATGTAGAGGCTTTTATTAGGTATCCCAAGGACCGGGGTTCGATTCCCCGCACCTCCACCAAAATTCTAAGGGCTCATAACATATTGTTAATCAATAAGTTGTGAGCCTTTTTTATTTCTGAAAACGATTGGTGCCCAAATAGAGCCTATTTATTGAATTATAATAATTTTAAATTCTTTTTAGATATGGTAAGATATTTAAAAAGGAGATGATAATGAAGAGAATTTATTTAAGAAATTTATTTTTAAGCTTTATTTTATTAGTGTTATGCTTAGTTAATCTTGCCAGGGTTTATGCCGAAGAATCTCCAACTTTTATAAATTATTATGAGAAAGCTTTAGAAGTGTTTCCTGGTGACCCCAGACAGGGCACTGAACTAGCAATGAAGGCTCGACTATATGCAACATATGATATCACAAGAGTGGCTGACAAGACATCGCATCAGGCATGGTTAACAGTCAATAAGAATTTTATTCCTATTTATAGATGGGCAGCGTATCATCCCAAAATTTATAAAGAAATAGTAGTAGATGCAGTAAGTTGGGCTAAAAGAAATCCTCCTCCTGATTATTATCCTAGCTGGATGATAAATCATGGAATGAGCGTGTTGACGGAAGCAATGACAGGTGACAACGTTTCAAGTCTTTTTAATTCAGATCATGATCCTGAGGTTGATTGGCAGGAGTCAATAGGATTTTTAGAAAAGCTCGTTAATGATAAAAACTTTTGGTTAGAGCTTGAAAATAATCTTGAACCAGGAAATGCTTTAAAAATATTAAAAGCTCAAAATGAAAAAATTATTCATCAATATGACGGAACTGTTAATGATGAAGAAATGCAATTCCTTAAAGAAAAATTGAATAGCTTTTTAGCAGATTTTGATAGTAATAATGCTGGGGACACCATGGTTTCTGTTGCCGAGAAAATAGATGAGTTGGTGATAAAGCAGATGGAGACAGGGTCGTTTACTGGCAAGGTGTCTTTTGAGAAAAGTCAAAATATGACAAAAGCTACGTTGAGAACGCTTTCATCTGCTTTTGAGAATTATGCAGATTCGAATAAAAATATATATCCCATTGAAATTGAGGAGTTAAATTTAAGATTTGAAGTGTGTGATCAGATTATTCTAGGATATGTTTATGACTGTCAATTGAGTGAAGAGGGCTATGAAGTTACAGCAACGCCTGAATTTTCAGATGGAATGGGAATTATTAGGCTTAAAACAGGTGGTGTGTTAGATTATTGATTGGTGCCCAAATGGTGCCCATCCCACATCAAAACCCTCGCACTTCAGCGTATCTAAATGTAACTCCTCGCACAATTTTTGAAGAGCGTTTCTCGACGGTAATTAAGCAATATCATTGAAAATAAAGGAGTTAGGGAAAATAAGCTAATCGTATCCCCGCACCTCCACGAAAATTCTAAGGGCTCATAACATATTGTTAAGCAATAAGTTGTGAGTTCTTTTTATTTTGTGAAATGAATGGTGCCCAAATAGAGCCTTTTCAATTTGTTTAGTAATTTTTAGAAATTGTTTTGATGGTAGTTTTGATAGTATTTTGGAAGCAAAAGGGTATTCAAAATATTTGATTGATGATATTAAGGCAAACTTCGAAAGGTGATATACGAAGTTTTTTGTGCTTGTTATTTTGATTTTTATTTTTATTGGCGTATGCATAATTAGTTTTATTGAGAAATTAAACAAGAAGTTGAAACATGCAAGAAAGCAACCTGTGCATAGGTAAGTTTTTTTAAAGCGCTAAATGCCCAACTAGGGATATCCATTGGATATCAAAATCAGCCTTGTAAGTGACGTGGAGGCGGGTGTTTTTATATGTTGTACATAATCGATAGTTTAAGCTACTATATCTTCTATGTTATTTTCTAAATTAGGATTATCTGAAGATCTTTTGAGAGCTGTTAAATACGCTGGGTACCAGAAGCCAACGGCTGTCCAGGAACAGTCTATCCCGCTTATCCTTAAGGGGAAAGATGTTATTGTCGAGGCAAAGACCGGAACTGGTAAAACAGCCAGTTTTGTATTGCCGCTGCTGCAGTTATTGCAGGAAGACCCTGATCAGAAGCGAAAAACGATTAAAAAGCTTATTTTAACACCAACGCGTGAATTGGCTGGGCAGGTTAGTAGTGCGATCAAGATCTATGGACGGCATTTAGCTGAACCGAAACGGACGGCGCTGATCGTTGGTGGGTCAAATATTAATGTGCAATTAAGAAGCTTGATCCATGGCGTCGATATTGTTGTGGCAACGCCAGGGCGCCTATTAGATGTTGTGGGACGTCAGGAAGTTAATTTTGATGATCTTCGATTTTTGGTTGTTGATGAAGCCGACAAGATGTTTGACCTTGGATTTTCTAAAGAAATTGAATTAGTTCTGAATTTATTGCCTCACAATCGGCAGAATTTATTATTTTCTGCGACGATCAATGAAAAGGTTAAGGCATTGGTGCAGCATTTTATGCCGAAATCTGTCGAGATCAAAATAGAAGATGCTACTCCAACCGTTGATTCTATTCATCAGCGGGTCATTGAAGTCAATCATACTAACAGAGGACCATTGTTACGTCATTTGATTCAAGAAGAAAAATGGGAGCATGTTTTGATTTTTGTCGCAAGATCAAGAGACGCGGATATTATGGTTTCCAAACTTAATAAGGCAAATATTCGCGCAGAAGCTTTTCATGGCGGATTAACTCAAGCGCAGCGAACCGATGTGCTAGCGGACTTTAAGAAAAAAAATATTAATGCCCTGGTCGCGACTGATCTAGCCGCGCGCGGGATCGATATCGACAAACTTCCCTATGTTGTTAATTATGATCTTCCACGTTCGCTGAATGATTATATTCATCGCATTGGCCGCACCGCACGAGCCGGGGAAAAAGGAACGGCAGTAACTTTTGTCGGACATGAAGATCAGGCGCATTTTAAATTAATTGAAAGGCGCACGCGGATGCGTTTACCGAGAGAATTTATTAAGGGGTTTGAATTAACGGGGAAGCCGCTGCCGAAAGCAAAAGGCAATGCCCCTGTCAAAGGGTTGCGCATGAGCAAAAAAGATAAGGCGCGTGCCGCAGCCGCAAAAAAGGAAAAAGAGAATGAGTGAGTCATCAAAAGATTTTAAAAATATAGGTTTGAGTAAGCCAATACTTGATAATTTAAAGACGTTGGAATATGTAGAAATGACGCCTATTCAGGAAAAAGGTTTGCCAGATATTTTAAGCGGGAAGGATTTTATTGGTCAAGCGAATACCGGCAGCGGTAAAACAGCAGCATTTGCATTGGGCATTTTGGCTAAATTAGATGTTACCAACAGCAATCCTCAGGCGCTTGTGATCGTTCCGACGCGTGAATTGGCGGAACAGGTGGCTAATGAGACGCGCCGTTTGGCAAGGTTCACCAGCAACATCAAAGTTTTAACATTATCGGGGGGAACAGAAGAACGACATAAAATTAAGTCGTTGAAGCAGGGTATTCACATTATTGTCGGGACGCCAGGGCGTATTACAAAACTGTTGAGCAAGGGAATGCTAGTTATGTCTGACATTAAGATACTGGTATTAGATGAAGCTGATCGCTTGCTTGAAATGGGAACGATCGATGAAATAGATCACATTGCGTCATTCACTCCGATCGATCGTCAAACGATGCTGTTCTCAGCGACGCTGCCTAATGGCATTAAAACATTGAGCGCTAATTTGCAGGAAGATGCCGTGCAGGTGACGATCGATTCACAGCATCAGATGAGCACTGTTGAGCAATTATTTTTTAAAGTTGCCGAAGAAAAGAACGCGGCGCTGCTTCGTGTGTTGGGACATTATAATCCAGATTCCTGTATTATTTTTTGTAACAGCCGAGTGACCTGTAATAAAGTGGCAAAGTTTTTGCGTTCATTAAGAATGGATTCGTTGCAGATCCATTCGGATTTGGAGCAGCAGGATAGGACGCTAACGCTAACGAAGTTTGATAATAAAAGTTGTCGTATTTTGGTCGCGACTGATCTGGCTTCTCGAGGAATTGATGTGAAAGATGTGAGTGCGGTTATTAATTACGATTTACCGCGCAATCATGAACTTTATGTTCATCGTATTGGGCGCACAGGACGCGCAGGCAAAAAAGGGTTAGCGCTTAGTCTGTATGCTAATAAAGAGAAGGCTATGCTTGATACGATCGGTAATTATTTAAAAATGGAATGTTCGATCATTAAATTGGAAGAGCTTCAAGAGTTTAAGCCGACGGAATTACATTCATTAATGTCAACGATGTATATTAGCGGTGGCCGAAAAAATAATATACGTCCCGGCGATATTTTAGGCGCTTTGACCAAAGAGGCGGGACTTAAAGGCGAAGAAGTTGGAAAGATCCATATTTTTGAAGTGAATAGTTATGTGGCCATTGCTAACGATAAGATCGATATGGCCATTAAATGTTTGAGCGCGGCTAAAATCAAAGGGAAAAAATTTAAAGTTGGCAAAGCTTAAGGTATAAACAAAGGAAATCATGGCGTTAATTAGTTTACAGGAAATTTCGCTCGCATTAGGCGGACCGTTATTATTTGATCAGGTAAGTTTGCAGCTAGAACCGGGTGAGCGGGTTGCATTGCTTGGCCGTAATGGCGTTGGTAAAACAACGTTGATGAAAGTGATGGCTGGCCAGATCGGTGTAACTGGTGGTAAGATTATTTATCAAAAAGGTGTTAAGGTTACACATTTGCCGCAGGAAGTTCCTTCCGGCATTAAAGGAATGGTGTTTGATATTGTATTTGAAGGTTTGGGAGATCGCGCCAAGACCTTAAGTGATTATCATCACGTTCTTCATCGCATGCACACTAATCATTCTGCACAACTGATGCGTGAACTTGATCGCTTGCAGGCTGAAATTGATCATTCAAACAGCTGGGATCTGGATTCTCAAGTTGAGAATGTGCTTTCTCATATGAAATTAAATGGAGAGGCGGATTTTGAGACTTTATCAGGAGGGCAAAAGCGTAGGGTTCTTTTGGCTAAAGCGCTGGTCATTAAGCCGGAGATTTTACTTCTTGATGAACCTACTAATCATTTAGATATCGAAACGATTGACTGGCTGGAAGGGTTTTTAAAAGATTATTCGGGGACCTTATTTTTTGTAACGCATGATCGTCAGTTTATGATGAATTTATCTACTAGAATTATGGAACTTGATCGGGGTAAAATTTTCAATTGGTCATGTGATTATCAAACATTTCTAAAGCGTAAACAAGCAGCGCTAGAATCTGAGGTAGCCCAACGAGCTGTTTTTGATAAGAAGTTGGCCGAGGAAGAAGTGTGGATCCGTAAAGGCATCAAGGCAAGACGTACGCGTAATGAAGGGCGTGTTCGCGCGCTTGAATGTTTACGTGAGGAGAAAAAAGCTCAGCGCGAGGTAATTGGTCAGGCGCGCATTCAGGCGCAGGAAACAGGGAATTCTGGACGCTTGGTTGTTAAGGCTGAGCATTTAAATTTTAGCTATGGAGATGACTGCATCGTTCGTGATTTTTCGACCAAAATAATGCGTGGAGATAAAATAGGCGTGATCGGCGCTAATGGCAGCGGTAAAACAACATTACTGCGCATTCTTTTAGGTCAATTGAAGCCGGACGACGGCGTTGTCCGTTTGGGTACAAATTTAGAAGTGCTTTATTATGATCAATTGCGGGAGCAATTAGATGAAGAAAAGACGGTGATTGAGAATGTCGCTCAAGGCGGAGATATGCTGACGATCAATGGAAAGCCGCGGCATGCTATTAGTTATTTGCAGGATTTTTTATTTACTCCTGACAGGGCGCGAACACCGATTAAAGTCCTTTCAGGCGGTGAGCGTAACCGTATCTTTTTAGCACGCCTGTTTACGAAGCCATCTAATTTTTTGGTGATGGATGAGCCTACCAATGATTTGGATATTGAAACTCAGGAACTGCTTGAAGAACTTTTGATGGAGTATTCCGGCACATTGATTCTGGTAAGCCATGATCGTGTTTTCTTAAACAATGTCGTCACATCAACGATTGTTGTTGAAGGTGAAGGGGAGATTTATGAGTACCCCGGTGGATATGACGATTGGTTGAGACAGCGTCAACCTGTTGCGGTAGCAGGTAAGCCCAAAGGTAAAAAGAAATTGATCGTGAAGGAGAATAAATCTGCTGCCCCTCGCAAGCGCTCTTTTAAAGAGAAGCGTGAGTTGGAATCTTTAGTGGCGAAGATCGAAAAGCTTGAAGCCACGCGAGAGGAGCTTTATGTCCTTTTAGCGGATGGTGATTTTTATAAAAAAGAAGCTACGGAAATTGCTCAAACTAAAGCAAAGCTAGAGGAGGTTGAAGATGAACTTCTTGTTGTCTTTGAACGCTGGGAGCAGTTGGAAGAATTGGGGAAATGAGGACCAGCATGAATGTTGAAAGGGAGCTAGGGAGCTGACCCCTGTTGTTAAATAAATATGTGTCACTATAGTGCAATATAAAAAAGATCGTCTCAAAAATATTAGGAGGAATTGATAGATGAAAAAGCACTTGGATAAACTTTTAAAATTCCAAAATGAACGTGATTGGAAGCAATATCATACTCCAAAAAATTTGGCGATATCTTTATCATTAGAAGCTTCTGAAATTTTAGAATTGTTTCAATGGACAGATGATAATAAATTACCTGAAAAAAAGAAGGATGCCCTTTCTGATGAGCTTGCGGATGTTTATTCTTACATGTTGTTATTAGCACATGAGACAGGTATTGATCTTGATCAAGCATTTAAAAAGAAAATTGAAATTAACAATAAAAAATATCCAATATCAAAATCTCTTGGTAATTCAAAAAAATATACAGAGTTTGATTAAAGATTAGAATCAGAAAAATAGTCATGGATAAGGAAAATAAAGAACCAGTTAAGCGTAAAAGACGTGTTAGATATAAAGGTGCTCATCCACGTCATTTTAAGGATAAATATAAAGAACATAATTTTGAAAAATATCCTGATGATGTGCAAAAGGTTATTGACTCTGGTAAAACTCCTGCAGGGATGCATAGACCGATCTGCGTGAATGAAATCTTAGAAATTCTGAAACCCGCTCCTGGTCAAATTGGCTTGGATGCGACATTAGGTTTTGGTGGGCATGCTGTTGAGTTACTTAACAAAATTGCACCTAATGGTCGCTTGTTTGCAATAGATGCTGATCCTATAGAAATTGTTCGCACAGAGAGTCGTTTGCGAAAACTGGGATTTAGCGATAAAGAGTTGATCATTAAGCGTAGTAATTTTGCTGGAATGCCCAAACTTTTAAGAGAGGCTCCAGGAGGTTTTGATTTTATTCTAGCTGATCTTGGAATTTCTTCTATGCAATTAGATAATCCTGAGCGTGGTTTTACGTTTAAACGTGAAGGCCTGTTGGATCTGCGACTTAATCCTCATCGTGGACGATCGGCTGCAGAGTTAATAAGAATTTCAGATCAAGAACAGCTAGAGAATTTATTCATTGAATATTCTGATGAGCCTCGTGCAAGAAAGATCGCTGCAGCAATCTTTGAGAATAAAGATACAATTAATAAAACTACAGATTTGGCAAACGTTATTGCATTTGCTTTAACTAAGAAATCTTTTTCTGATTGTCCAACAAGCGCAACAACTTCTATTCGCAGGGTTTTTCAAGCATTGCGCATTGAAGTTAATGATGAATTTAATGTGCTTGAACAATTCTTGAGAAATTTGCCATTTTGTTTGAAAGATCAAGGGAGAGTCGCTGTTTTGTGTTTTCATTCTGGGGAAGATAAGCGTGTGATGAAGTATTTTGAGCAAGGACTTAAGGATGGTTTATACTCAGATATTAGCCGTGAACCTATTCGTCCAAATGCAAATGAACAATATTCTAATCCTCGCTCAACAAGTGCTTTATTGCGTTGGGCAATGAAAAATACGGGATAGATATTTATTATCTCTATTTAATAGCAAACCATCAATTTTGAAGCATTCTCATGCATCAAAAAGTTGCAAAATTCGTCCACTTGGGGGAGGCATATTCAAAAAGGACAACTCAATAATTTGGGTTGCTTTTTTTGTGCCCAAATGGTGCCCATTCAACTTCAAAGCATATCGAAATAAACCAAAATAAACCTAAGCATCTGGACAGTTAAAAAGAGTTGACTCTCGACGCTATTT
>Ga0222665_1001300_pt1 | contig 11526 bp, 8 predicted proteins | sample AntAcemetagen653_FD_179853 | JGI IMG/M metagenome (GOLD analysis project Ga0222665, IMG submission 179853) | Saline water microbial communities from Ace Lake, Antarctica - #653 | ecosystem: Environmental > Aquatic > Non-marine Saline and Alkaline > Saline | place: Antarctica: Ace Lake | collected...
GGACTTGAATGCAGCTTGGGCTGTAACTTATCTTGAACTTATTAACAATCTTGAGCTCACTTTTTCGCAAAGGAATATTTACAAAAAGGCTCTGGAACTTCTTCTTACTTCTGATAGCAGTCCAAATGTTAAGCAGGCATGCAGGATTTATCTTTATCAGATTTATAAAAAAGAAAATGATCCTGAAAGAGCAGAGTTTGAAACTGATAGCAACAGTTTTATCAGAAACTGGATGGTCATAGGCAGTTTTGACAACGAAAATGGCAAAGGATTCTATGAAGAGTTCGAGCCGGAGCGTGAAACAGTTTTTTTTAAGGAATATAAAGGAAAAGTTGTCAATGTAAAGTGGCGCAAAATAATGCTGAAAGGTCCAAGTGGCATTATGCGTATGAAGGAACTTCTTTATCCTGCTGACGATTCTTTAGGTTATCTCTACACAGTTGTGAATGCCCCTGCTAAAAAGGATTACTACTTAAACATTTCCACAGGGGACAGCATTAAAGTTTTTGTTAACGGGAAAGAAGTGGTAAGTGAGGAAAATGTTAACAGGTTCTCATTTGACAATGTTGTTGTCAAAATTGGTTTAAAACAGGGTGAAAACTCAATTCTAATAAAAACATGTCAGCGAAAGGGAAGCTGGTTGGTTGGAGCTAGAATTACCGGCAGCTTGGGAAAAGTTGCTACAGATCTTGTCTATCTTCAGCATTTTCAGAGTAAGCCCATGAGAGCTGAAGTGAATTCAGAGGTGGTATTTCCATATAAACTTTCAGATAAGGAAAAAGATCAAAGAACACTTATCATTAAGGGTCTTAATCTTGTGAACAAAGGATATGACAAATATTCCAGAAGTTATCTTGAAAAGGTTTTTAGTGAAAATCCAATGAACCTTTTTTCGATCTATCTTATGGCTGAAACACTTAATTCGGCAGGCGAAGAAGGGAAATATATCGATCTTTTAAACGGTGCAATAATAAGATCATCATCAAAACTTGCAGAATTCTTTATCATGAGGGGCGATTTTTATTCCAGAAAAGGTCAGAAAGACAGTGCGGAAGCTGATTATAAAAAGGCATTTGAACTTAACAGCAAGTCTATTGGATATTACAAAAGTATGTCATGGCTCTACAGGAGCAAAGGATGGCTTGAAGATGCGCGTAAAGTGATCGACAGTGGTCTTAGGGTCTATCCTGACAGTATCAGCCTGATAAAGAAAATGGGCTCAGTTCTTATTAGCTTGGGATACTCCGATGACGGTGAAATATTCTACCGGAAGGCCCTTGAACTTTCTTCGGGAGATTCAGATCTTATTGACAGACTTTATTTTATTTCAAAAAAGAAGAGTGATTACCGGTCTGCGGAGTTTTTTGTAAGAAGGTCTCTTTATCTAAATCCCTACAACGCATCTCAATATTTTAGACTCTACAGTTTGTTTAAGTCTCAAAGAGATTTCGAAAATGCTGCAATACAGTTGGATAAGGCTCAGAACATAAACAGCGATAATCCCCAGATATACACGAAGAGAGGAGATCTTCACTATGAAAAAGGTGAGAAGGCAAAGGCTTTGGAAAGTTGGGAGATAGCCTATAAGCTTGATCCGGGGAATAGCTATGTTTCTGAAAGACTGACATATCTCAAGGAAAAAGAAAATGATCCTGCAGAAGATCTCCTGCCTGATGATAAAAAGATCATGGAATATATTGAAAAAGCTGCCAAATTTAAGGCAAGTGATGGAGCCCATACGCTTTTTGTACTTGATCATGCAGTTTGTAAAATAAATTCTGATGGAAGTAGCAAGTGGTATATAACGGAAGTCAACAAGGCTCTTAACGATGAAGGAAGAGATTCAATGATGACGGTCTATATGCCTTACAGTGGGAGGAAAAAGATGCTTTCAGCATACTCTGTTGATAGCAGTTTCAAAAGATCGGAGGCTAGTTCGGTTTCAAACTTTGAGATAAGGTTCAGGCAGCTGAAGAAGGGGGATTACACAGTTGTTCAGTATGTTCATTACAGACCTGCACAGCGTTTTCTTGAGAATCATTTCTCATCTCAGTGGTACTTTCAGAGTCCGCTCCATCATGTTATGTATTCTGAGTGGAATGTTCTTTATGATGAAAAAGAAAAAATTAATATTGATATCTACGGTGGCGAAGTAGAGCAGAAAGAGGCAAGGATAGGTGGCTATTTTGTTCATACATTTATAGCCAGAGATGTCAAACCTTTAAACTATGAACCTTATTCCCCTCCGGTAAGTGATTTTACCGGAACGATAACTGTAAGTACTGTAGATGATTGGACTCAGTATGTCAACTGGGAAAAAGCCCTGCTTAAAGATGTTTTCAGTTCAGACATTCAGGTAAAGAAAAAAGCGAAGGAGTTACTTGAGAATAAAAAGACGGTTCAGGAAAAAGTTGATGGAATATTTGAATTTGTTGCTCAGGACATCAGGTATCAGCAGGAGTATGAAAGTACGATAGCCGGAGTGAGACCGCATACATCAGCTCAGATCCTTGAGAGAGGTTACGGGGACTGTAAAGATAAAGCTGTTCTTTTCATTCATCTTGCAAAAGAAGCCGGAATAAAAGTTAATTACGTTGTTTTAAGAACTAGAAGTGAAGGAAAATTTCACAAGAATATCCCAGGGCAGCAGTTCAATCATGCTATTATCTATGTTCCAACTCAGGAAGGAATCAAGGAGGGTTACTTTGTTGATCCGACGGTTGATCTTCTTGAGATCGGTTCACTCAGAGAAGACGATCAGGGAGTTACGGCTCTTGTTCTGGATATAGATTCAGGTGATTTCGAGTTTAGAGATATCCCTTTTCAGAAGCCTGAAATGAATTTTCAGAAATATGAGAGAAGCTACACTCTTTCAAAGGATCTCAAACTGAAAGTAAAAGACAAAGTTAAACTTAGAGGTGGCACATCTTCAATGTTTCGAAGAGTTCTGAGAACAAAGGACGTTGGGAATAAAGCTTTTCAGCGACTTGCGAATAGCCTGTTTAAAGGTGGCGTTCTCATTGATTATGATCATTCTGATATTGAGGATATTTCACAGCCTTTTTCAATAAGTTTCAGTGCTGAGATTAGCAATCTGGTTACAAAACAGAAAGATGAAACAAGGATTAAAATGCCTGAGCAGATAGTCAGCGCCTCCTTTGTCTCAATGGAAAAGAGAAAACTTCCACTTTGGACTGGAATTCCAAGTATCTATGATATAAATATTAACTTTTCAATACCGGAAAACATGGAGTTCAGTTCGGTCCCTGAAGATTTTAAGGTTACTTACAAATGTTTTGTAATATCAAGATCCTCAAAGATGGACGAGAAAGGTGAAACCCTGAATATTTCTTACAATTTTACAAAAAGTTGCACAGAAATTCCTGTTTCAGACTATCCGGAATTTAGAAAATCGATCCTTGATGTTATTCAGAAGCAAAATGATTTTATAACGGTCAAGAACAAGATCTAGGAGTATTGAATGAACTTAACTAAACTCGTTATCGCACTTCTTTTTCTGATAATCCCCTTTTCTATGATATTTTCAGATTCCTTAGACGAAAATCCAATGGAAGAAGGAGCTGATGTTATCACTCAGGCCACACCTGACTGGGATAACAAGAAAAAGGTTGTTAAAAGTGATGAGAAAAAGAAAGAAAAAGAGGACGATGATATCGGCTGGGTACTTTTTCCCGTAGCTTTCTACTCTTCAGATACAAATTTTGGATTTGGAGCCAGTGCAATTATTTTTAAGGATTATTACAAAGATGAATATATAAGTAAATCTGATTCGCTCGCATTGGTCCTTTTTTATACTTTAAGGAATCAGCTCCTTAATGCGAACGTCGGAAATGTTTACTGGGATAACGCAAACTGGCACTGGGCAGGCAAGCTTCTTTTTTCAAAATATCCGACGGATTTTTACGGCATTGGAAATTATACAAAACTTTCTAATGAAGAAGTTTTTGAACCTTTCACTTTTGAATTTGAGAACGATATAAATTACAGGTTATGGAGAGCACTTTACGGTGGCATAACTCTCATTCAGGGTTATTATAAGCTTCTTGACAAAAAGGATGATGGACTCGCTGATCAGTATTTTAGCTTGAAAAAGAGAGAAGGGTTCATATCCGGATTGGGAATTAAACTGAACTATGACTCTAGAAATGATTCGTTTTTTCCTACAGAAGGCATAAAAGGCGAGGTTCTTTATCAGTATTTCCCGACTTGGCTTGGAAGTCAGTATGAATTCTCTAAGTTTGAATTTGATATAAGAGGTTATATTCCGCTTATTTTTGACAGTGTTCTTGCTGTTCAGGCTCTTTTCACAGCAGTTGAAGGAGATGCGCCACTTTCTTTTCTTCCCGCACTTGGCTCAAAAGATCTTCTTCGAGGTTATTCAGGCAGTAGATTTAGAGATAATATCTACATTGCCGGGCAGGTTGAGCTGAGAATTCCGATCTGGTGGCGTTTTGGCGCCGTACTTTTCTTTGGAACAGGTAAAGTTCAAAATGAAATGATGGAATTCTTTTTCAAAGATCTAAAGTATGCCGGAGGATTCGGTGTGAGGTTCCAGTTAAATAGTAAAAAGAGAATAAATTTCAGATTTGATATGGGTTTCACGCCTGAGGGATATAATTTCTATTTTAATATTCTGGAAGCTTTCTAAGATTTAAACCGCAGTAAATGGATCCGGTGGAGGAGGTGGTGGATCTGGATCTACCGGTGGAGATGGAGGCGGTTCCTGAATTCCTGCAATAATCATTTGTGAATCATAGGAATTGAAGGTAACGCCTACAAATGCAAAAGCAGAAACAAATGCTGTTAAAACCAAAAGTTTCGAAAATGTGCTAAATCTTTTCATTATACAACTCCTAAAGTCCTATCATTTAAATTGTAGACTATAAAAAAGATATGTCAAGTGTAACTGGACAAAAATAATGGTAGCCACAGTATTTGTAAAAAGATATTTCTTATGATAATATCTTTTCGTAAATTGATTCTAAACTATAATATGATGGATTTTATGGACAGAGCTACAGCTTTAGAAGGAGCAAAGAGCAACATTCTCGAAAGCATGATAAGACTTGCCGAGAAAAAGGGAACGCTGGATCTTTCTATCAAAGAACTTGCTGAAGGTTGTAATCTCACGCCTGCTTCTCTTTATGCTTATTTTGAATCGAAGAACGATATGGTCCTCAGTATTCGTAAAGAGATGGAAAGAAGGCTTGATACCATAATAAACCTTCCAATTCCCGAGAGAATTCCTGAGAATATGAAAATTAAAATGCTAACGTTCTATATATTTGATTTTGTTGATAAAAATAAATGGGCTGTTGATTATATAAATCCTTTCTCAGGATATAGCAGCACGGAAAGACTGCTTAAAAGAATAGTTACATTTCTTGAAACACACAAGAAGGACAGCGCTGACTATGGAAAGGCCTACAGAGGCTATACATTTCTTGCCGGTGTCTATTTTAAGATCAAGTACAGAATGATGAGAAATGAAAAACCTACGGAGAATGATATTGAAGATGTTTCCAATTTTATGGAACCTCAGCGTTAGGAATTTTCTTTTTACACTTCTTTTTTTCCCTTTTATCGCAAATGCTGATGCTCTTACAGATGAACTAATAGGTAAATATTCGCCCTTTTATGCAAAATACAAAGGTGTGCAAAGTGAAAGGAACGTTATTGCTGTGTCAATTGATCCGGAAAATGGTGAAGTTCTCAAAAAGTTCAAAGCAACTATTTTAAGAAAGGACTTTTTTTATAAAACTCCGGACCTTAAAGCTCTGAAATATTCAGAAAATGGAAAATCGGGCGCTCTTGACGATTACGATACAAGAGAAATTGAGCCTTTTTATCCACTTTTTGACAAAGAATCTAAAGATAACTATGAATTCTTTGAAATCGGTCACAAAAAGGTCGGGAATCATGATTGTGTTGAATATGAAGTGAAAGCAAAAAAGAAGAGTGCAAGGCATTTTATTGGTAAGATCTATATTGATAAGAAAAGCAAAACGCTTGTGAAGTTGCAGGGAACACTTGCAAAAAGGCACTGGGCACTCAAAAAGTACGATTTCGTTTTTAATTATTCAGATATGAAAGGTTTTCCTGTCATCACAATTGGAACAGTTACAGCAAGAGTTAAAGTGTTTCTTATTATAAGCGATAATATTACTGATTATGAGATCAAGGTTAAGTCTTCGCGGTTTTTCTAGGGGCTCGTATGGTTTCAGTCTAAATCACATTTTAGGTTGCATAAATGTGATTAACGCCACATTTTCGGTTGCATAAATGTGATTCCTGTATATAATTGTGCTAATATTTCTTTTGTTGGAGTGAAGAATGGAAAGAAATCTTATTACAAAATTAGTTGCATGGAAAGATCGTAAACGGCGAAAACCATTGATTTTAGAAGGTGCAAGGCAGGTGGGGAAAACATGGTTGCTTACAAAGTTTGGAGCAGAATATTTTCAAGATGTTGCCTATTTTAGTTTTGAAAACAATCCTTCTCTTGCTGATTTTTTCAAAGACAATATTTCACCAACTCGTCTTATAAATTCACTTTCACTTCTTCGAGGCAAAAAAATTGTCTGCGGAGAAACGCTTATCATATTTGATGAAATCCAGGAGTCAAACCGTGCTCTAAACAGTTTGAAGTACTTTTGTGAAGAGATGCCCGATCAGCATATTGTCTGTGCTGGATCACTGCTTGGTGTTACACTCTCATCTCCGAGCTCATTTCCTGTTGGAAAGGTTGATTTCGAACGACTTTACCCTATGAATTTTAATGAATTTCTCAAAGCAAACAATAAGAAGATGCTTGCTGATTATATAACAGATAAAAGTGATCTGACATCTATTCCAATGCCAATATTTAAAGAGTTAGAACAATATCTGACATATTATTTTGTGACAGGAGGAATGCCTGCTGTTGTTGCATCTTGGATTGAAGGTCAAGATATTGATGCTGTTGATAGAGAGTTGCATAATATTCTTCGTTCATATGAACTTGATTTTTCCAAACATCCTCCACTTTCAGATATTCCAAAGATTCAGCACATATGGGGTTCAATACCTTCACAGCTTGCAAAAGAGAATAGAAAGTTTAGATACAATAAGGTGAAAAGTGGTGCAAGAGCAAGAGAATATGAAAATGCTCTTACGTGGTTGGAAAAAGCTGGTTTTATCTTGAAAGTTCATGCAGTAACGACAGGACATTTTCCTCTAAGTGCTTATAAAGACAGTTCAATGTTTAAGATTTTTTTGCTTGATATTGGTTTGTTGCGGATACTTTCTCGTCTTTCGGCCGCTATGATTCTCAATGGTGATTCAGGATATTCTCTATTTGGAGGAGCGTTAGCTGAGAATTTTATTGCCGGAGAGCTTCTCACTTTTACAGGAGACGTTCCCTATTATTGGAGAAGTAAAGCGACTGCGGAGATTGATTTTATCATACAGCGAAATGATGTCGTGGTGCCTATTGAAGTGAAATCAGGAACAAATGTATATTCGCAAAGTATGAAAGTTTATCGAGAAAAATATAAACCTGAACGGTCGCTCCGATTTTCAATGAAAAACATTACACACGATTCGGGATTGACCAATTTGCCTCTCTTTTTTGTGCAGTCAAAGCTGTGGTAATTATTATCTTGCCTTGACTTCATCTGCTTTTTGCATATAAGAATCGTTGGGCTAGGAATTGTACTATTTTGGAGGGAAAAACGATGAAAATGTTTTTGATAGCAGCGATCTTTGGAGTATTTGTGATCATTGGTTGCGGCACAGACACAGACAGCAGCGATACAGACATAAACGGTAGCGATGCGGAAACAAGCGATACGGAAACAAGCGACATTGATGATACGGGCAGTGTTGATACAAACGTTGATACAGACGCTGATACAGAAACAAGTAGCACCGGCGTTTATGTGGCAGAGTCAGATGAAACGACGAAAGACATTTATGAATTAATGGGAAGTCCGATACTTAATGGCTCAAAAGTTTATATGCGTCAATATAAAGGCTTATCAAGTGGTGAAGTTGCAATGAAAGTTGCTTCTTATGATGTGAGTGGATTTGAAAATGACACAAATCTCAGTGATCTTCCGACAAATATTCTATATGAACAAGTTGGTCCCAACTATACGACAGCTAAATTCAATCAACGTTATTATGATATTGCCGAAGTAGATAACAACTTGTATTTTGCAACAATGCCCGCAGACACCGAGACTCTAAGCCAAAGTTCGTTCATCAGATACGACATCAGTTCCGGCACAGAAACATATCATGTAAAAGAAGACCCTGTGGCTGGAGAACATTTAAATACAACTTTTGATCTGGCACGCGGATGGTTTATTCCTTTTGACTCAAATCAATACATGGGAATAGTTGAAGGCTCTACAGTAAAAGTCGTAGATGTTTCAGATGGTTCTTCATATAAGTATGGAGAGTATGATTATTTCGGCAGAGGTACGATCGACACAGATTTTATACCACCCGCCGCAAATGACACGACCTTCTTTTATGCTAATAATACAAATCTGTATAATGTCGGTTTCTTAGCTGACGCAGGTTCGGTTAGCTACGGAATGAGAAGCACTGTTACAGACACTAAATATATAGAAAGTAACATACTTGATGATTTTCAGGAAAAATACACCGGCTCAACCAGCTATTACAACATTGAACAGACATCTCCTTTAGTCCTTGACGGAGATAATATTTATGCATTTGTTTCATTAGCCTATAAAGACGCAGATGATTTTGTAATGCGTGATCTATACCTTTTAAACTATGACACAAGTTCCGTTCTGAAAAGCATCACATATTTAGACGGAAACGAAGAAATTGGCAGTTCTTTCGATGTATGGGAAACATATAAATATAAAGACACACTCTATTTTAAATTCAGACACGACCTTCAAGCCGAACTATGTGCATATAACTTAAACACGCAGACATTTACCTTCAGACATCTCCTAGCCGATCATCCTTATGTGACTGATATTCCTGCAACAACATATGTTATTACAGGAGACACCATCATCATGCCCGAAAACATAAAAAGAGCAGATTATGATCCTGAAAACAATAGCGAAAGCACTTTTTACTATGATCTGGTTTTCAAAGTTCTGGATATTAATGACGGTTCTGAACTTAAAACAGTGCATCACAAAGATCTGAACGGTCTTCGCTATTCAGACAATGACGTAAGAGTAAGAGCCTCATTATCCGATGCAAATGCAGTGTACTTCTTTGGATTGAGAAAAAATGATGACAGCCAGCACAATATGATCATTAAAATCGACACACCATCAAACAGTGTCCAGAAAACGAGGAATCGTTTTGACAGTCATTTAACCGCAGTCGTGAAATAAGCCGGAAACATCGAGAAACATTAGAGAACTTCATAATTAACCTTTCATCACACTATCAGGTATAGCCTCTTCTGGCTTTTATCTTTTATCGTTGCGTTTTGTAACTTTTATTTACTATTTGGGGTGGATTGTTATATTGAAGGGCGTAATTTCTTGAATTGTTAAACGTTGGAGGAGATATGAATGTTTTAATTCACAGATATTGTGTTGGCGAAAAAAAATGAAAGAAATTGAAACACAAAACATAGAATGGAAAGAATCCTGGCGAGACGAATATCTTAAATGGATTTGCGGTTTTGCAAATGCTGATGGTGGTGTACTTCTTATTGGAAAGCGGGATGACGGATCAATTGCAGGACTGGCTGACGCAAAAAAACTTATGGAAGATATCCCAAATAAAGTGAGAGACATCATGGGAATCATGGTTGATGTTAATCTCAAAGAAGAAACAGGCAGCCAGTATCTCGAAATTGTTGTTGAATCATATCCAAATCCTGTCAGCTACAAAGGACAGTATCATTACAGGAGTGGAAGTACAAAACAAGAGCTTAAAGGGCCGGCATTGGATTCATTTCTTTTAAAAAAACACGGTCTGCACTGGGATGGTGTTCCAAATCCAAGGTTGGCCTTTGATGATATTGATAACAAGGCAATAACTTATTTTGTAAAAAAGGGTGTGAAAAGTGGACGACTTGATGCCACATCAGAAAATGATAGCAAAGAAGAACTTTTTGCAAAACTGAAACTTACAGAAAAGAACTATATAAAACGAGCTGCGGCACTCCTTTTTTGCGAAGATCCAGAAAATTATGTCGGGGGAGCTTATGTGAAGATTGGATTTTTTCGCACAAACACGGAGCTTATTTATCAGGATGAAGTTCACGGTAACATTTTTTATCAGGTTGACAAAACACTTGAACTTCTGACAACAAAATATATGAAAGCGTATATCCGCTATGAAGGAATTCAGCGAATTGAACAGTTTCTTTTTCCGCCTGTGGCACTTCGTGAAGTAATAACGAACGCAATCGTTCACAAAGATTATGCTAGTGCAAATCCTATACAAATAAGTGTTTACGAAGAGCAGATTATTATATGGAACTCCGCTCAAATATCAGATGAGTTGCCGATAGAGCGACTTTTAGGCAAACATCCGTCAATTCCATATAATCCACTGCTTGCAGGAGCTTTTTTTAGATCCGGCTATATTGAAGCATGGGGACGAGGAATAGAAAAAATTAAAAATGAATGCTTAGAAGCAAACGCAAAAGAGCCTGAAATCAAATATAATTTTGGCGGTGTGATGGTTACTTTCACAGGCGAAGTTCCTTCGGAAGCTGGCGTAACAAAGCATCCTGCGGAAAGATTTCGGAAAGATTTCGGAAAGATTTCGGAAGGAGTCGGGAAAGAGTCGGAAAATCATTTGAGTGATAGTAAAGAAAGATTATGGAAGAAGTACGGAAGAAGTACGGAAGAAATACGGAAGAAATACGGCATAACAGCAGAAAAAACAATCCTTAATATAATCAACAATCCACACATTACAATCAAAGAAATTGCAGAGCTTCTTTTAGTCAGCCAAAGTGCTGTAGAAAAAAATATTGCTAAACTGAAAAAAGATGGGTTGTTGCAACATAAAGGTTCTACAAAAAGTGGATACTGGGAAGTATTGGAAAAGAAATAAATGAAATTAAAAAACTGGGAAGACACGGCGGATGATAGAAAGCAAAAAGAGTGTTCGGAATCCAGTTTGATGAAATTGTTGAAAAGAAAAGCTACTGCAAGTTTTGGTATCCCGGGGCAATTTTCACAGAATATCTTCAGTTTATTAGAAATAATAAGAAAGAATTTCCTGATGATTTGGCAGAGAAGGTTTTTAAAGTGATTTTATAAAATTAACAAAGTGACCATTAGTTAACTAAATCTATTTTTCATTAACAAATTTAATGCCTAAAACTTCTTTCTTAGTTAAATTCCAGCCCTCAGCATCAATGTCCCATCTTTTGTACATAAAATCCAACATATCAGAGCCCCTTTTTAATATCTGATCAGGAGTCCAACAATCATATTTTGATACTTCAATTTCACTATAGGAGCCATTAAAAAAGCCAGAATCATTTCCTTCTGTCAAGCG